>Ga0182741_1000130_pt1 | contig 120185 bp, 119 predicted proteins | sample eDN5th37CBELigOP_FD_128874 | JGI IMG/M metagenome (GOLD analysis project Ga0182741, IMG submission 128874) | Enriched Organic Plus compost microbial communities from Emeryville, California, USA - eDNA 5th pass 37_C BE-Lig OP (version 2) (version 2) ...
ACCCGATGTTGCAGGCGACCCGGCGGGCGACCATATGGAATGGAAACCCCGCCGGAATCCCGCCATGACCGAACTCTCCGTCCTCGACCTGTCGCCAGTGCCCGAGGGCAGCAGCGCAGGGCAGTCGCTTCGCAACACGCTCGATCTCGCGCGCCATGCCGAGGCGCTCGGCTACAAGCGCTACTGGCTCGCCGAGCATCACAACATGCCGGGCATCGCCAGCGCCGCGACGTCGGTGGTGATTGGGCACGTCGCGATGGCCACCAAGCGCATCCGTGTCGGCGCCGGCGGCATCATGCTGCCCAACCATGCGCCCCTCGTCATCGCGGAGCAGTTCGGCACGCTTGCCGCACTTCATCCCGGCCGCGTCGACCTCGGCCTCGGACGCGCGCCTGGTACCGACATGATCACGGCCCGTGCGCTGCGCCGCAACCTGGAGGCCGGTGTCGACGGCTTCCCCAACGACGTCGTCGAGCTGATGGGCTACTTCGAGCCGGCCCAGGATAACCAGAGGGTGCGCGCCGTGCCGGGAGAAGGCGAGCAGGTCGAAGTGTGGATGCTGGGCTCCAGCACCTACGGCGCGCAGCTCGCCGCGATCCTCGGCCTTCCCTACGCCTTCGCGTCGCATTTCGCGCCGGCCGAGATGGAACATGCGATCGAGATCTACCGCTCGCGCTTCCAGCCGTCGCAACGGCTCGACAAGCCGCACTTCATGCTGGGCCTGAATGTCTTTGCGGCCGACACCGATGCCGAGGCGCAGCTTCTGTTCAGTTCGCTGCAGCAGGCCTTCGTGAACCTGCGCACCGGCCGGCCCGGAAAGCTGCCGCCGCCGGTGGAGAACTATACGGCGACGCTCGATCCCATGGCGACCGCCATGCTGGACCAGGCGCTGTCCTGCAGCATCGTGGGTTCGCCGGAAACGGTTCGCCGGGGACTGGAGGCTTTCGTCGCACGCCACCGGCCGGACGAGCTTATGGTCACCGCGCAGATCTTCGACCACGAAGCGCGCAAGCGGTCGTTCGAGATCCTTGCGGAGGTCCACCAGGACATGGCGAAGGCAGCCTGAGGCCACCTACCGGATCGCACTGACCAGTTCGGCATCCGGGAAGCAGGTCGCCGCGCGCCCGTTCTTCTCCTGCCACTCGCCGATCGAGCGCCGGGTGCGGAAACCGGGCAGTCCGTCCGCCCCGCCGACATCGTAGCCCTTGCCTTCCAGCGCGCGCTGCATGACGGCGATGTCGGAGCGGTAGAGACCGCCGACCTTGCCCCATTTGCCTGAAAACGTACGGTCGCCATTCGCGATCCGGTCCGCGCCGTGGCCGATGAACAGGGCGTAGAGGTCGCTCTCGTTGTACTCCTTGAGCACGTAGAAGTTCGGCGTGACGATGAAGGCCGGCCCGCTGCGCCCGGCCGGCATGAGCAGGAAGCCTTCGGCCTGCGCCTCGTGACGGGGAAACGCCTTGCCGTTGACGCGTGTCACGCCCATCGCCGCCCAGTCGGCGATGGGCCGTCCCCTGTCCGGCCCCTCCAGAGCACAGGACACGCTGTCCGGCACGATCACCTCGAAGCCCCAGTCCCGTCCCTTCACCCAGCCATAGTGGGCCAGGTAGTTGGCGATCGAGGCCAGCGTGTCCGGCACCGAATTCCAGATGTCGGCATGGCCGTCGCCATCGAAATCGACCGCGTGCTTCAGGTAGGAAGTGGGCATGAACTGCGGTTGGCCGAGCGCGCCCGCCCACGACGAGCGCATCGCGTTGCGCCGGACCTTCCCCTGCTCCACCATCTGCAGCGCCGCCAGCACCTCCTCGCGGAACATCTGCTTGCGGGTGGCGAGGAACGCCTTCGTGCCCAGAACCTCGAAGCCGTCGTAGGGCATCTTCGCCGCGCCAAAGCCGGACTCGCGCCCCCAGATCGCCAGCACGATGCCGCCTGGCACGCCGAACGTCTTCTCTACGGCGGCGAGCGTCTTCGCATGCTGGCTGGCCCGGCTGCGCCCGCCGCGCGTCACGGCGGTCACGGTCTTTTCGGCAAAATAGTTTCCGGGCGACCCGAATTCGGCCTGGTGCTGCGTCTTCGGCGTCTCCGCCTTCTGCCCTGGCAGCACGAGATCGGGCAGCTTCAGGTTCGGCTTCACACCGTCGAACGCGGCGTCGAACGTTGCTTTCGACACCCCTGCCGCCCGCGCCTCGGGCCACAAATCCTTCTGAAGCCAGGCACGGAACTGGTCGTCTATGGGAGCGGCGGTGGCCGGATGCAGCGCACCCAGGGCGAGCGCCGAAATAAGTGCGAGGGTTCTTGTGATCCGGAACGTCGTCGCACCTTTACGTCCTGGAGAACCTGTCATTGCCTTGGGTTCTCGTACAATGTTGTCAAAACGCTGTCCGTGATTTCAACGCGGCCGAGAGCGTGCCCTCGTCGAGATAGTCGAGCTCTCCGCCCACCGGCACGCCATGCGCCAGCCGCGTCACCTTCACGTCCATCCCGTCGAGCTGATCGGTGAGATAATGCGCGGTCGTCTGCCCATCGACCGTCGCGTTCACGGCCAGGATGACCTCGCTCACGCCACCCGCCGCGACCCGAGCCACAAGACCCTTGATGTTGAGCTGGTCGGGCCCGATCCCGTCGAGCGGCGACAGCGTCCCACCGAGCACATGGTACTGTGCATTGATGGCGGCCGCGCGCTCCAGCGCCCAGAGGTCCGAGACGTCCTCGACCACCACGATGGTGGCAGGGTCGCGCCGCGGGTCGCTGCAGATAGAGCACGGATCGACGGTGTCGATGTTGCCGCAGGTCGAGCACACCTTCACCTTGTCGTTGGCCTCGGCCATGGCGGCGGCGAGCGGCGCCAGCAGTTGCTCGCGCTTCTTGATGAGGTGCAGCGCAGCCCGGCGCGCCGAGCGTGGCCCGAGCCCGGGCACCTTGGCCAGCAGCTGGATCAGTCGCTCGATTTCGGGGCCCGCGATTCGCTTGGACATGGTCGACGATTAAAACAAACCCGCGCTGGCGCAAACCGGCATCGGTGTCGTGCAGGCCGCCTCCATGCGCATCATATGGGGTCCTGCGCGAACGGCCGGTAGCCAAATTCCGCACATCGCCCCCCTGTTGCGCGTCATATGCGGCTACAACTGCGATTCCAGCGGCAGGAAACCGGCGAGACGGGCGACCACGCGGCGGCGAAGGCTGGCATTGGGCTCGTGATGGAGCCGGCGCGCTCTCGGCCCCTCGCCGTCGTTCCAGACAAGGCGGAGATGGTCGAGCTCCATCCGGTAGCTGTTTTCCGGGGAGATCTGCTCATCGAACACCGCACTGACCTCCCCAGCCAGCGCGGCATGCTGGAAGAGCACGCCCATCTCCGTATTCAGCGACAGAGACCGGGGATCGAAGTTGAAGGAGCCGACGAAGCCCGCCTTGTCATCGACGATGAACGCCTTGGTGTGGAGGCTGGCGCCGCCCGATCCGAAAAGCGAAATCTGGTTCGCCCTCGCTTCCGGCTTCAGCTCGTAGAGTTCGATGCCGTTGCGCAGCAGCGCTCGCCGGTAGCGCGCATAGGCGCCATGTGCAGCGGCAACGTCCGTGGCCGCGAGGGAATTCGTCAGGACCGCAACCTGCGCACCGCGCCGGACGACCCCCTTGAGTTGGCGTACCCCCCGCCTGCCCGGAATGAAATAGGGCGACGTGATCTCCAGACGTGACCTGGCCGAAAGCAGCACCGGAAAGATCGCCCTGCGCAGCCAACGATCGGCTTCATGGCCCTTCGACTTGCGCGGCGGGTCGGAGACGACCTCCGCTCGGTCGGTCCAGTGGAATTGCGAGAGGCGCGGCAGAAGTCCTCCGGCTTCGGCCTCCCCTTCCAGCTGCGCCAAGTAGGGCTTCGCCTGCTCGGGAGCAGCGGCAGCTTCTGTCTGGCGACGCAGCGCCTCGAGGTTGCCGCCCCAGCCGGGCAGTGCGGAAAGTGGGAACACGCAGTCGCTGTTCCAGAAGCGATCAAAGATCGCCTCGGCCTGCTGCACCGCCGCCCCCACGGCAAGGATATCGAGGTCGCGGAAGTTCATGGTGTCGGAGGCGTCGAAATAGGCGTCGCCGATGTTGCGTCCACCGACGATGGCAAGCCGTCCGTCCGCGATCCATGCCTTGTTGTGCATCCGGCGGGTGGAGGAATAGGGGCGGAAGATCAGTTCGAAGCCTCGATGCAGGGCGCCGACCCGGTTCCAGCAGGGATTGAACACCCGCACGTCGATGTTGGGATGACGGTCCAGCGCGAGGTATGTTTCGTCATTGCCACGAAGATTGATGTCGTCGAGAAGCAGACGCACCCGCACGCCGCGATCGGCCGCTGCGATGACTTCGCGGAAGAGCAGCATGCCCGTGCGATCGGTCTTCCAATAGTAGTACTGGAGGTCGAGGCTCCGGCCCGCGGCCCGCGCGGACAGCGCCCGCAGCGCGAAGGCATCGAGATTGTCCGAGCATAGCAACATGCCGCTCTGGCCCCCGCGGGACGCGGTTTCCGGCCGGATCAGCCGGTCGAGCTCGGTGGCGTCGTCCTGCGTGGCCATGGCGTGTGACGCCTCGCCGCCCGGCCTGTACGCCAGCCGCCCGTAGATGTAGACCCCGAAAGCCGTGAGCAGGGAAAACAGCAGGACCGCCGCCACGGCTGTCAGGATCGGACCGCTCATGACCGGGCAGCCTCCCGGCACGCGCCGCTCCGCCGCGCCGCACGCGGCTCGACAGCCCGAGGGATCACAGGAACTTTATCCAGGAGTGGCAATTCCATCTTAACAAAACCATATCTATACATGGACTGGTTCTCGGGGACCGCAACCGGTCCGGAGAGCCCAGGAGACGGATCGGCATGGCGAAACTCATGTGGAAGCCGGCGCTGGCGGAGTCACTCCATCCGCTGCTTCGCCGCTTCCCGGATATCGTCGACCTCCCTGAGGCGATGTCGCCCGTCGCGTCTGGTGACGCGCTCATTGCGTCGTACAATATACACAAATGTGTTGGTCAGGACGGTGTCTTCAAGCCTGACCGGATCATCTCCGTCATCGGCGAGATCGGCGCCGACATCATTGCCTTGCAGGAAGTCGACCAGCGTTTCGGCGATCGCGTCGGCCTGCTCGACCTGAACGAACTCCACAATCGCTGCGGCCTCGTACCCATTCCCCTGAAGCCAACCCGCAAGGGACACGGCTGGCACGGCAATCTGGTGCTGTGCAAGGAAGGCGTCGTGAAGGCCGCCCGCCAGATGGCCCTGCCGGGCGTCGAGCCGCGGGGCGCCGTCATCGTCGACCTGGAACTGCCGATCGGCCATCTTCGCATCATCGCCGCGCATCTCGGGCTGCTACGGCGGTCCCGCGCGATGCAGGTCCGGGCGATCCTCGATGCCATAAAGGCCGAGCACGACATTCCGACACTTCTCATGGGCGATCTCAACGAATGGCGTGTCGGCGCCAAGTCGTCGTTGCGTCAACTGGAGGCGCATTTCTCCTGTCCGTCGCCGCTGTTGCCGAGCTTCCCCGCCGGCTATCCCGTTCTGGCTCTGGACCGAATCATGGGCAACCGCAGCCACCTCATCGCCGGCACAGAGGTCCACGATACGCCGCTTTCGCGCATGGCCTCCGACCACCTGCCGGTGAAGGCATGGGTCCATCTCGGCACCGCCGCCGACCAAACGCCGGGCAACATCCGCAGCGCTGCCTGAACCGCTGCGCACATCCACGCCGGTCCCTTGCCGGCTCACGCTCCTGGTTCTAGAAGCGGCGCGCCGGCCACCGGGTTGGCCGTAACCGCGGAGCCAGTCCCCTGCAGACCCTGACCTTTCGACGGCCGAACGACCTGCACGTCCATTTCCGTGACGGCGCAATGCTGCGCGCGGTCGTGCCCTATACGGCCCGCGCCTTCGCGCGCGCCATAGTCATGCCGAACCTGACGCCGCCGATCACAACGGCGGCCATGGCGGACGCCTATCGCCAGCGCATCCTCGCGGCCGTTCCGAAAGGCGTCGACTTCACCCCGATGATGACGTGCTACCTGACAGACAGCACCGACCCGGCGGACCTTCTGGCCGGCCATCGGGATGGCATCTTCGCGGCGGCGAAGCTCTACCCTGCGCATGCCACCACCAATTCCAGCCACGGCGTCACTGCCGTCGACAAGATCGACCACGTCCTCGCCGCCATGGCAGAGGCCGGCATCCCCCTGCTCGTCCACGGCGAGCTGACACGGCCGGAGATCGACATCTTCGACCGCGAGAAGGGGTTCATCGAGGAGGTGCTGGAGCCCGCGCTGGAGCGCCACCCGCGCCTACGCGTGGTGATGGAGCACATCACCACCAAGGACGGCGCGCGCGTTGCCGCCGCCCACGGCAGCCGCGTGGCCGCCACCATCACGCCCCAGCACCTGCTCTACAACCGCAACGCCCTCTTCCAGGGCGGCCTGCGTCCGCACATGTATTGCCTTCCCATCCTCAAGCGCGAGGAACACCGGCTGGCGCTGCGCAAGGCGGCCGTCAGCGGGCTGCCGAACTACTTCCTCGGCACCGACACCGCCCCGCATCTGCGCCACCTGAAGGAAGCGGACTGCGGCTGCGCCGGCGTGTTCAGCGCACCTGTGGCGATCGAGGCCTATCTGAGGGTGTTCGAAGAGGAGAACGCGCTCGACCGGTTCGAGGCCTTCGCCTCGCTGAACGGCGCCGCCTTCTACGGCTTCGCCCCTTCCGGGGACACAGTCACCTATGTCCGCGAGTCCCGCGAGGTGGAGAGATCCGTTCCCGTCGACGAGAGCGATACGCTGGTGCCCCTCTTTGCGGGCGAAACGATTTCCTGGTCGCCTGCGCGGCCGCACGTGTCGGGCTGACCCAGCGTCCCCGGCGTGTCGTACGAGCCACCGCGGTCCCGAATATTCACAGTTGATTCAAATGCGACTTTCTCCGTTTGCCGTCGGATTCGACTGCGAGTAGATTGATGACGAATCAGTCGGCACCGGGGTGGCGAACCCCTCAAGCCGGTTGTTCCGGGCAACGTCGCTGGCGCGGCCCGGTGGGTTGTGGCGTTTCGGTTCGCCCGTCCGGTTAGTCCGGGCGCGACTGGTTTTCGTACAATGTGATGCGTTGGCTGTCCTGTTGCCGCTGTCGCGGCGTCAGGGCACGCGGAGCGATTCGGGGCAGGCAGAATTCGAAGATGAACATGGCGATCTCAGCAGCCGAACCCGATCCGACCATGTCGGCGAGGCTGTCGTCTCGGGGAGACCTGACCGCCTTCATGATGGATCTGTGCCGGCGTATCGGAGCGGACAGCTACATGCTGATGGCGATCATGCGCGATCCGAAGGGTTCGGAATTGCGGATCGTCGCGTCCAACTGGGTCTATGACGCAATCCAGCTCATCAGCCGGCGCGCGCTGACGGCGCTCGTGCAGTGCCTTGCCTGCGCCGCGCCCGGCCTGCAGCCCAAGCCCATCGTCACGCGCCGGGCCCCTGCCCTCCCCGGCGTCATTACCGGCGAGGAAGCTCGCCTGCTCGACGTGCTGGGCCATGGCGAGATCTACCCGCTGAGCCTCCATGTCGGACGCCAGCGGTTGTTTCTGCTGTTCTCCACCGAGGAACCCGGACAGCTCGACCCGATCGAACTGTCGCGGGCCCAGATGCAGTGCTGCTACGCGCTGTCACAGGTCCCCGGTCTCCTGGCTGCAACAGCCCAGCAAGATCCTCTGTCCGATCGCGAGCGCGAGTGCCTCTTCTGGGTCTCTGAAGGCAAGACGACCGAGGAGGTGGCGGTGATCCTCGGAGTCTCCGGCAATACCGTGAACAGCTACGTGACCAACGCCGTGCAGAAATTCTCGGCCCGCAACCGCACCTCCGCCGTCGCGGCGGCGATCAGGAACGGCATCCTATGAGCGCAAGACGAGCGGCAAACATGGGAAATCCCTCGGCGGGCTACGGCACCCCCTGCAACCCCGAAGACGAGGGACTTCCCGACAGCATACTCGCGGCAGTCTCCCGGTGCCGGTCCATCGCCATGGCAATCGAGGCGGAGGACTTCGGCCTCTTCCTCGTCGACCCTTCGTTCGAACTCCTGCAACCTTGCTTCGATTCCAGCTATCCGCAGGTGTCGCCACGAACCACCTTCATCGCCGAAAACGGTGCGGATTCGCTTGCCAAGCACACGCGCGTTTCCACCGCGCCGTGCTGGTGGGCCGACGGAAGCATGTCGCGCAGCGAATGCGAATTCCTGCGTCATCCCCTGACAGAGCGGACCGCAGAACTCCTGCCGGGCGTACCGGGGATTGCCTTCCCAGTCTTCGCCGACCGCGGGCGGTGCGGCCTGGTGATCTTCTACGGGCAGGCCCTGTCGCTGAACCCCGAACAGCTCGTCGATGCGCATGCGAGGTGCTTCTGGCTGTTCCACGCCGTCGCCGCACTAAGCACGACGCCCGAACGGCAGACGAACATGACGCCCCGCGAGACGGAATGCCTGAAGCTGACGGCAGAGGGCTATACCAGCGACCAGATAGCCGCCGCGCTGAACCTGTCGCCGCACACGGCGAACCAGTACCTCACCAACTGCACGCAGAAGCTCAACGCGGTGAACCGCGCCCACGCCGTCGCCAAGGCGATCCGGGCCGGACTGATCGACTGAGACCTGTCAGCGGGCCGACGCCGCCTCGCAGCGCCGGATACGGGCGTCCTCGAGCGCTGCGGCAAGGAAGGCGGTGTTGCGTTCCGGATCCACGTCCGGCTCGTCAAAAGCCACGTAGTTGACCTCGATACCGGCCTCTTCGGCGCCGAGCGACAGGGTGAAATAGACTGTCGCTCCCCTCGGCCTCAGTTCGAGGTCGAGTTCGACGCGCGGCAGGTCCGTCCAGCTCGCGTGCACCTGGCCACCGTTACCCAGCCGGATCGTCCGCGGCATGAAATAGAGTTCGGCCGCCGAATCCACGATGTCGGAAATGCAGGCGAAATGCTCCAGCCGGATGAAGGCGATGTAGTCCGCCACATCGACCATGCGCAGTTCACTCACGACGTCGCCGATGGCGTCGGCAACGATCATTTCCCTGGCTGCTGTATGTGACTGCCGGATCATGGAATCCGTCTCTTCGGAGCTTTGCTGGCTTGGACTGCCCGTACCAGTTCGGCCACTGCCTGGTAGAACTGGGGTGGGATGACACTATCCACCGAAACTTGCTTGTACATGGAGCGGGCGAGCGCCACGTCCTCGAACACGGGAATGCCGTTGGCCTCCGCGATCTCGCGGATCTTCAGCGCCACGAGGTCCGTGCCCTTCGCCAGCACGACCGGGGCCGAGTGCTCCTCGCGGACATAGCGCAATGCGATCGCGTAGTGCGTCGGATTCGCAATCACCAGCGTGGCCTTGGGAACCTCGGTCATCATGCGCCGCCGCGCCCGGTCCCGAGCCAGCGAGCGCAGGCGCGATTTCACGATCGGATCGCCCTCAGACTGCTTGAGTTCGTCCTTGACCTCCTGGCGCGTCATGCGAAGTTCCTGACGCCAGTGGAAGCGCGACCACACCAGGTCGGCCGCTGCGATCACGGCCATCACCGCCACGATCACGGTGACGATCTGCACCGCCATGCCGTTCATGACGACGGTGAAAACCGCGGGCGCGGTGATCATGCCCGAAAGCAGCGTCTCCAGCGAGCCTCGCAGGACGAGTGCCAGGACAACGCATACCACGACCAGTTTCGCCACCGACTTGGCGAACTCGACGAAGCCTTGGGCGCCGAACAGCCGCTTCCAGCCGGCGGCGGGTGAGATCCGCGAGGCTTGCGGCCGTATCCGTTCGGCCACGAACTGCGGCAGGTTCTGCACCACCGAGGCCACGACCCCCGCCGCCATGAGCAGCACCACGAGGACCAGCAGCGCCTTGCCGACCTGCGTGAGGACCACGGTGTAGAGGACCGAGACGTCCTTTGCCGTGTCCAGCGGCCATGCTTCCGGTCGCTCCAGGAAGATGGCGAGAAACATGCCGAGGTCGGCACTGCTGCGCTCGGCGAGGAAGATGCCGAAGATGAGGATTGCCAGGAAAGAGGCCAGGATCGGGGCCTCGCGGGACGACGGAAGGCGGCCCTTCTCGATCGTGTCGCGGATCTTCTTCTCGGTCGCTTCCTCGGTTTTGCTGTCCTTGTCCGGCTCGTCGGCCATGGGTGGGGGCGGGCCTTAGGCCGCCTTCTGGACGGACGGCAGCTCGAACGCCCCTTCCCGCGCCATCCGGATGGCCGTGGCCGCTACCGACTTGCGCGCCTTGATGACCTCCGCCAACGGGAACCCTTCGGAGCCCTGGGCGAGTTCCGCCTCGATCATGCGACGCGACCTGGCGCCGATGGAGGACAGCACTGCCTCGGTCAGGTCCGGCGGGGCATTGCGCAAGCAGACGGTCACGAGTTCGGTCGACAGGCCGTCGAACAGCATGACGCGGGCCTTCTGCGACAGCAGCGGAATGTCCTCGAAGGAGAACAGCCGCGCTCGCAGCGCCTCGAGGTTGGGCGTGCCGGCTTCCTGCAGGTCCTGAAGCACCTCCTCGAGCTGCCCCTTGTCGAGTTCGTTGAGCAGGCTGGCGACGCGGGTCTGCCCGATCGCCGTGTCCTTGGAAGCGCTCTCGCCCAGCAGGCGGTTGCGGATCTGGCTTTCGATGAGACTGGCCGCTGCATCCGGGATCGTCGAGATCGACATCATGCGCCGGATGATCTCGCTTCGCATCCGCTTCTCGAACCCAAGCAAAACCGTTGCTGCAGTGTTCGGGGCGAGCTTCGAGACGACGAGCGCGGCCGTCTGGGGGTGTTCCGCGGCCAGGAAGGCGGCGATGCGCGACGCATCGACTTTCTCGAGTTCCGACCAGACCGGCGGGGGCTGGTTGCCGGACGACCGCTCGCCGCCCATGATTGCGCTGACCTGTTCCGGCGTGAGCGCCTCGTTGAGGATGTCCCCCATCTGGTCGGCCGAATCGATCTGGCCGGCGCCGACGGTGAACTCCTCCTCGAACTCGGCGACGATCTTCTCCAGCTCGCTCTGTGGGATCGTCTTCAGCAGCCGAGCGCTCTCGATCAGCGTCCTGAGTTCGTCCTGCTTGAAGAACTTGAGCAGCCGGGCCGCGGCCGGCTTGCCCATTGCCACCAGGATTGCAGCGGCCTTCTGGGGACGTGTGAGCGTGACCGCGGTCATGCGGGACCGCCCCCGGTCACGACCTTGGTCAGCCGGATCCCGAAGCGCGTCGGATCGTCCTCAAGGACGGTGATCTCGCCGCTGGCGATGCGCCGTCCGTTGACCACCACGTCAACAGGCTCGCCGACCTTGCGGTCCAGGGCAACCGTCGAACCCTTCTGCAGGGCGAGAAGCTCCGACACTGGCATCTCCGCGCTGCCGAGTACAACCTGCACCTCGACGGGAATGTTCATGATGATCGAGCCGTTCGGCGCGGTCGTCTCGGGAGCGGCGGCGTGCGGTGGCTTCGCCTTGGGCGCATCCTCGGCGAGCACGCCCCGCAGTTCCTGAATGGCCTTGTTGAGCTCGTCGTCGCCCGCGTCCGCTATCTGGCTCATCCCGCTACCTGTCTGCTGCACCCTGGCCGCTTACGCCGTCATCAGGCCGTCGATAAGATCCTGCCGTTCGTCGAAGGGACTGCGAATGCGCACGGTGTAGTTGTCACCGAGCTTGCCGAGTTCGCCGACGAACAACGTTCGGTTCCGCGCCGAAAGCCGCACGTCCGAGCGGCCCGTCCCGGCGATCGGGATAACCTGCCCTTCACTGAGCTGGGAAATCGCCGCCAGCGTCATCTTGGCCACCGGCATCGTCGCCTCTATGGAAATCGACGACCGCATCACGCCTTCGCCGAACCGCTCGCGCCACGCGTCCTGCGCTTCGCCATGACCCGCCGTTGCCTGGCTGCGGTGCTGGAGCAGGACACGCTGCGGCATCATCACCGTGATCCTGCCGCGCGTCACCCCGGCGCCGAGCGCGTAGGAGATCCGCACCGCCGGCCCGTCGCGCAGGCGCATCTTTTCCAGCTCGCTGCCGACGATCGGACGAGGCAGCGGCAGCTCCAGGCTGAAGGCGCGCTCGCCGGAACCGTTGATCGCCCTGGCCACCTCCTCGAACACAAGGGCCAGCACCTCCACTTCCGTCGGCGACAGCGGCCGGTCGAGCGGCGCGACGGCCTCGTCCGGGTCGCCACCGAAGAGCACCGACACCAGCAGCGCCGCGGCGGCGGAATCGGCGAATACCAGCAGGGCGTCGGGCGAGCTCGGCGAGGATGCGATGCTCATCGCGCATGCGTCGCCTCCTCGCTCCGTCGCTTCGGCAAAGCGGGTGAGATCAACGCCGTCCAACTCCATCGGGATCGCGCAGGCGAACTGCGCGGCCAGCCCCTTTGCGAGGACGGGAAGCGTGCGCTCGGCCAGCGCCCGCGCCGGCGCGAGGATGCGGTCCGGCTCCCCCGTCGCGCCGATCAGGCGCTCGATGATGTAGCTGCGCAACTCGGCTGGTGTTCCCGGGCTAGCCAAGACGTGGACTCCGGTATGCGGCACGCATGGATCAGGCTGCCTTCTTCACGTCGGCCCCGGTGGCGAGCGTGCTCTGCTCCACGGCGTCGATGGACGGTCGGTCGTAGGCGGAGATGGTCTTGCGGCCGAACTCGATCGCGACCTGAGGCAGGGAGCCGTTCATGTAGGCGATGAGCGTCTGCTTCACGATGATGTAGAGGCGGTTCTGCTTCTCGCGCACGACCTTGATCTTGGTCGCGATCGGGCCGACGACGCAGTAGGACATGAAGATGCCGAGAAAAGTGCCGACGAGCGCCGCGCCGATGAGACCGCCGAGGATCTCCGGCGACTGGTCGAGCGCTCCCATCGCCTTCACCACGCCGAGAACCGCCGCCACGATGCCGATGGCCGGAAAGCCGTCGCCCATCGCGGTCATCGAGTGATAGGGCTTCAGGCTGTCGGCGCGGACAGTGTGTATCTCCTCGTCCATCAGCGCCTCGATCTCGTGCGGACGGGCGTTGCCGATGATGATGAGGCGGCAGTAGTCGCAGATGAACGCGGTGAGGTTCTTGTTCTTGAGGATCAGCGGATAGGCCTGGAAGATCGGCGACTCCTCCGGCGCATCGATGTGCGCCTCGACCTCCGACCGCGACTTCGCCTTCAGTTCTCGCATCAGCGAATGGAGCACGCCGAGGGTCTGGAGGTAGTCCTGCTCTTTCGGCACCGACTGCTTGAAGGCCTCCATCATCGCCTTGCCGGTGTCCTTGACCACCTTCATCGGATTGGCGACCAGAAAGGTGCCGAGCGCGGCGCCGCAGATGATGACGACTTCCCAAGGCTGGAACAGCACGTCAATGTGGCCGCCCATGGCCATGAAGCCACCGAGCACGCAACCCAGCGTGACGACCAGTCCGATCAGGATACCCAAGGCGCGGAGTCCCCCGGCGATGCAAAAGTCCGCAGAGACAGGTAGTCGCCTTGCCTTGTGTGAGGCTTGAATCGCGATTCAGCTTCGCGCAAGCAATTCCGCCTAGCCTTCCCTCTGGACCTCTCCGGCCTGGAGTGCGCGCGTGGTCAACACCTATACCAGCTACCAGCTCATCGCACGGGATTTCAACGCGGCGCTGAACCGCGTCCAGAAGGAACCCATGGTCGCGCGCGAAACCGCGTACTACCTGGAGAACATCTCCCAGGTTAAGACCATCGAGGAGTTCGTCGCCGACGACCGGCTGTTCCGCTATGCGATGAAGGCCCACGGCCTGGACAACATGAGCTACGCCAAGGCCTTCATGGTGAAGGCGCTCAAGGAAGGGATCGAGGATCCCGATAGTTTCGCCAACAAGCTGACCGACAAGCGCTACGCCGAGTTCGTAAAGACATTCAACTTCCACGGCTTCGGCGAGACCGCGACGATCTTCACGCGTGCGCAGCAGGGTACCGTCGACAAGTACATGCGGCAGACGCTGGAGGAGAACGCCGGCGAGCAGAACGAAGGCGTGCGCCTCGCGCTCTACTTCGAACGCAAGGCGCCCCAGCTGACCAATTTTTACGAGGTGCTCGCCGATACGGCGCTGAGCGCGGTCGTACGGACCGCGCTCGGCCTTCCCGATTCCTTCGCCAGCGTCGACATCGACAAGCAGGTGAAGCTGTTCGAGGAGAAGCTGGACATCGAGGACTTCTCCGATCCCGACAAGCTCTCCGCATTCCTCAAACGCTTCACCAGCCTGTGGGAACTGAGCAATCCGACGTCCACTTCGACAACTCAGCTCAGCGTGCTGTTCAGCCAGCCGGCGGAGTACGGAATCTCGTCGGATCTGCTCCTCTCCATCGCCACCTTGAGGAGGTAGCGTGCAGGACGCCCTCTACGTCTCGCTATCGGCGCAGGTCGCCATGGAACGGCGGCTCGCCACCATTGCCGACAACGTCGCCAACGCCGGTACCATCGGCTTTCGCGCCACGGAGATTCGCTTCGAGGACCTCGTCACCGGCAGCGGCGACAAGGCGGTTTCGTTCGCATCGACGGGCGAAACCTATCTGTCGACGCGGGACGGCGCGCTGCGCGAAACCGGAAATCCGTTCGACTTCGCCGTTCAGGGAGATGCGTGGTTCGGCATCGATACGCCGGCCGGCACCGTGATGACGCGGGACGGCCGCTTCACGATGCGCGATGACGGCCTCCTGGTCACCATCGAGGGATACCCCGTCCTCGACGCCGGAGGCGCGCCCATCCAGCTCAATCCGCAGGGTGGTCCTCCCGAGGCCAGCGCCGACGGCGTGCTGCGCCAGGGAGAAACCGCCGTCGGAGCCATCGGCCTCTACCAGTTCACGCCGGGCGCTTCCTTCGTCCGGTTCGGCAATTCGGGCATCGTGCCGGATCGTCCGCCGGAGGCGGTGGTGGACCGCAACGATGTCGGGCTTGCCCAGGGCTTCCTGGAGGAGTCCAACGTCAATCCGATCCTGGAGATGTCCAGACTGATCATGGTCCAGCGGGGCTTCGAGAACGTGGCTGCCTCGATCCGGGCAACGGAACAGACGCTCGGCGACGCCATCTCCGCGCTCGGACCGAAATAGCGCCGATCGATGTCGCAGGCTGCAATACCCACGGCCGCCACCTCGGCCGGAGACGCGTCGAGTCGGCTCGCCCTGCTGGAACGCGCATGGACGCGCTTCGGCGATGGTCGCACGCTGCTGCGACACGGGGGCCGCGTCGCCGAGGTGTCGGCCACCCACATCACCATTCGTGGCCTGTCCGGCATAGCGCGCCTGGGCGATCTGGTCGAACTGCGCGGCCACGGCGGCTCGCGCCGTGGCGAAGTCGTCCATATCGGATCCGAACGGGTGCTGGTCGCCCCCTTCGACCGCACGGCTGAGACCGGCATCGGCGATACCGCCTTCCTTACCGGCCCCCTGGAGCTCTGCCCCCATGAGAGCTGGCGCGGGCGCGTCATCGATGCACTCGGCCGGCCGATCGACGGCGGGCCGCCGCTGATCGGCGAGGCCGACGGAGGGCGTCCTTCGACCACCCCTTCGGCCCTGTCCCGGCAACGCGTCGGTACCGGCTTTCTAACCGGCGTGCGTGTCGTCGACATCTTCACGCCGATCTGCTTCGGCCAGCGCATCGGCATTTTCGCCGGATCCGGCGTCGGCAAGTCCACGCTTCTCGCCATGCTGGCGGCGGCGGAGGCCTTCGATACGGTGGTCGTGTCGCTGGTCGGCGAGCGCGGCCGCGAGGTGCGGGAGTTCCTGGAGGACACGCTCGGCCAGGCCGGCATGCGCAAGACCGTCGCTGTCGTTGCGACCAGCGACGAGAGCGCAATGATGCGCCGGCGCGCCGCCGACACCGCGATGAGCGTGGCCGAGCATTTTCGGGATCGCGGCCAGAGCGTGCTCCTCGTCCTGGATTCGGTGACGCGCTTCGCCCACGCACTGCGTGAAGTGGCGATCGGCACTGGCGAGCCTCCGGTATCGCGTGGCTATCCGCCCTCTGTCTTCACCGAGCTGCCCAAGCTGCTGGAGCGCGCTGGCCCGGGCGCGGAAGGCACCGGCTCCATCACGGCGATCATCTCCGTGCTGGTCGACGGCGACGACCACAACGACCCGATCGCCGACGCGGTCCGCGGCATTCTCGACGGCCATATCGTGCTTGAGCGGGCCATCGCCGAACAGGGCCGCTATCCGGCGGTCAACCCGCTCGCCTCCGTCTCACGACTGGCGAACCGGGCCTGGACACCCGACCAGAAGGCGCTGGTCATGAAATTGCGCGCCATGATCGCCCGTTACGAGGACACCCGCGATATCCGCCTGCTGGGCGCCTACCAGCCCGGCGCCGACCTCGAGCTCGACATGGCCGTGCGACAGGTTCCGGCGATCTACGAGTTCCTGACGCAGGCGCCGGCCGACCGCCCGTCCCGCGATCCCTTCGCGGACCTCGCGCGTCACCTGAAGTCGAAGGAAAAGCCCAATGCTGTTCCGGCGAGCTGACAAGACGTCCCCTCGCATCCGGCGGGCCAGCCTCGGTGGAACGCTGGGTTGGCTGGTCCCTGGTCGCAAGGTAGTGCGTCACATTCGCACGAACCGCTGGAAGGCATCGGATTTCGTGGTCGCCGGACTTGGGCTGGCGCTCGGCTTCGGCTGCGCCGTTTTTCCCTGGTACATCTTCTTCAACCAGGAGAAGTTCGGCGTCCGCGCCATGAAGTTCGAGGGCAACCCCAACCAGCTCCGCTCCGCGGGCATGCGCATCGACGAGTCGCTGGTGGACGAGCTGGACACCGGCGTTGCGCTGCCGGAGGAACTCGACCTGTTCGCCACCGGCACGATCCCGGACGAGACGGAAGACGAGGACAAGCGCCCGCGCGTGGTGCCCGCCGAGCAGGAGTTCCCCGGCGCCCCCGTCGGGTACCGGATGATCCACGCCACCCCGGGGCGCGCCATGATTGCCGACGACAGCAGCATCTGGGTGGTGCAGCGCGGCTCGCTGCTGCCCGACAACAGCTATGTCTCCTCGATCGAGCAACGCGGGAGAACCTGGGTGCTGGTGACCAGCAACAAACGGACCGTCGAACTTTCGGCTAACTGAAGCCGCAAGGCCCGCGCAAGACTGGCCACCTAGATTCCGGCTTGCAGCCCGGAGTCCGCGCCCGAACATGCAGCCCGTCAACCTCTTCAAGCTCGCTTCGCTGCAGGCCGAATGGCTCTCCGTCCGCCAGGCAGCCATCGCGGGCAACATCGCCAATGCCAACACGCCCGGATACCGGGCGGTCGATGTCGAGCCATTCGAAAAGGTCCTTGCCCGCACCAGCGTGTCGCTGACGGCGACGAACGAGGGACACTTCGGCAGCCGCGCCCAGGAAGCCAGCTTCAAGACCAAAGAGGACGACCGCACAACCGCGATCCTGCCGTCGGACAACACGGTGGTTCTGGAGAGCGAGCTGATGAAGTCGGGCGAGATCGCGAGGTCCTTCGAGCTGAACACGGCGATCGTGAAAGCCTTCCATCGCATGGCGCTGATGAGCGTGAAGGTCTGAAGCCATGGACGCCCTCACCACAGCCCTCAAGGTCGCCTCCTCGGGCCTCAGCGCCCAGTCCCAGCGCCTGCGCGTCGTTTCCGAAAACCTGGCGAACGCCCAGTCGACCGGCGATACCCCGGGCGCCGATCCCTATCGCCGGAAGACGATCACCTTCGCCGCCGAACTCGACAAGGTGAGCGGTGGCTCCACGGTGAGCGTTCTGAAGGTCAACCGAGACCCAACGGACTTCCCGCTCGAATATCTTCCCGGCCATGAAGCTGCAGACGCGAACGGCTACGTGAAGATGCCGAACGTCAACCCGCTGATCGAGATGGCCGACGTTTCCGAGGCCAACCGCTCGTACCAGGCCAACCTCCAGGTCATCAAGCAGGCCCGTAACCTGATCTCCATGACCATCGACCTGATGCGGAACCAATGATGCTTCAGGCTCTCGGCGCCCTCACCCCGCTCTCGCCATCCAGCAATGCGACCGCATCGTCGAACGCAGCGGCATCGACGTCCGGACAAGTCGGTGCTTCCTTCGCCGACCTGGTCGCCGCGGCCGCCGGCCACACCGTCGGCGCGATGCGCGGCGCCGAGCAGCTCTCCGTCGAGGCGCTCCAGGGCCAGGCCGACGTGCGCGAAGTCGTCGACGCCGTGATGAGCGCCGAACAGTCCTTCCAGGCGGCTGTCGCCATCCGCGACAAGATCGTGACCGCCTATCTCGAAGTCAGCCGCATGGCGATCTGAGCAACGGAGAAGTCATGAGAGCCCTGTCGATCGCCGCCACCGGCATGAACGCCCAGCAGACCAATCTCGAGGTCATCGCCAACAACATCGCCAACATCAACACGACGGGCTTCAAGCGCGCCCGCGCCGAGTTCAGCGACCTGCTCTATCAGGTCGACCGCCTGCAGGGCGTGCCGAACCGCGCCAATGCGAACGTGGTGCCGGAAGGTGTCAGCATAGGTCTCGGCGTCAAGACAGCGGCAGTCCGCAACCTGCACATCCAGGGCAGCCTGGTCAGCACCGGCAACCGCTACGACCTCGCGATCACCGGCAATGGCTGGTACCAGATCACCGGCGCCGACGGCGAAACGCTCTACACGCGCGCAGGCGCCTTCAACACCAATGCCAATGGCGAACTCGTGACGCTGGACGGCTTCGCCGTACAGCCGGCCATCACTGTGCCGTCCGACGCGGTGGAGGTGGTCGTCAACAAGTCGGGTCAGGTGTTCGCCCGCCTCGATGGCCAGGCGGAACTGCAGGAACTAGGGCAGCTCACGCTGGCCACCTTCGCCAACGAGTCCGGCCTCGCGGCGCTCGGCGACAACCTCTTCCGCGAGACCCCCGCATCCGGGCCCGCCACCACCGGCGTTCCCGGCGATCCGGGCTTCGGCACCATCCAGCAGGGCTATCTCGAAGCCTCCAACGTCGACCCGGTGAAGGAGATCACCGAGCTGATATCGGCCCAGCGCGCCTACGAGATGAACTCGAAGGTCATCCAGGCCGCCGACGAGATGGCCGCGGTGGTGTCCAAGAACATCCGGTGACCGCCGTGATGCGCGCTCTCCTGTGTGCGGCGCTCGCCGCCCTGCTTCCCTTGCCGGCCTCGGCGGGAGAGATCGTGCTCGTTCCCAACCGGGTCATCTATCCGGGGCAGACCGTAACGGTCGACGCCCTGCAGGAAGTCGAGCTCGCGGCGGGCAAGGTTCCGCCTCCCGGCGTACTCATCACCGTCGAGGCGCTCGACGGCAAGGTCGCGCGTCGCACGCTGCTTCCCGGCCGCTACGTGCGCGAGGGCGCACTGCGCGAAGCCTGGCTGGTGGAGAAGGGTGCCACCGTCGAGATGATATTCGTCGCCGGAAACCTCACCATCGCGGCGGCAGCCGTGGTGCTCGAGCCCGGCGCGGCCGGCGACGTCGTGAAGGTGCGCAACATCGATTCCGGCAAGATCGTTTCCGGCACCGTGCTGGCCGACGGAAAGATAAGGGTCGGGGGATGATCCGCCGGACGCTCGCGATGCTGCTTGCGGCCGGGCTGGCGCTCGGCCCCGCACTTGCGGATGATTACAAGGCGAACCGCCGGACCGGACCGGGCCGTGCAGCCGGCAGCGGCCTGGGCGACGACGGCTTCTCGGACCGCACCGAACTCTATGACGGGCGCAACCTCATCCAGGCGCGCATAAAGGACATCGCTCAGATCCAGAGCTCGCGCGACAACCAGCTCGTCGGCTATGGCCTCGTCATCGGCCTGAAGGGTAGCGGCGACGGCCTGCGCAACTCGCCGTTTACCGAGCAGTCCATGCGCGCCATGCTGGAGAACCTCGGCATTGCCGCGGAGGGTGGCCGCACCCGTTCGACCAACGTCGCCGCCGTCATCGTCACAGCGAACCTGCCCCCGTTCGTCCAGCCCGGAGCCCGGATCGACGTTTCCGTGTCTTCGCTCGGCGATGCGACCTCGCTGCAGGGCGGCACCCTGGTCATGACCCCTCTGAAGGCCGCCAACGGCGAAATCTACGCCGTGGCGCAGGGACCCGTGTTCGTGTCCGGGTTCACGGCAGAAGGCATGGCCGAGACGGTGACGCAGGGCGTTCCCACCTCCGGCCGCGTACCCAACGGCGCCATCGTCGAGCGCGAGGTGCAGGGCGGTTTCGCCACGACCAACAAGCTCATCCTCCAGCTGCGCAATGCCGACTACTCTACCGCCGTGCGCGTTGCCGATGCCATCAATGACTACTCGCTAGAGCGCTTCGGCCGCCGCGTTGCTGCCGAGCAGGATTCGCGCACCGTGGTCATTACCAAGCCGCAGAACATTTCGGCGCCGCGCTTCATGGCCGAGCTGGAAAACCTCGTGGTCGATACCGACGCGCCGGCTCGGGTCGTCGTCGATGAGCGCACCGGCACCATCGTCATCGGCAACGAGGTCAAGATCTCTCGCGTTGCCGTAAGTCACGGCACGCTGACCGTGCGCGTCACCGAGGCGCCGCAGGTCGTCCAGCCGGAGCCGTTCTCCCGGGGCGAAACGGCGATCGAGCCCTACACCGCAATCGAAGTGGAGCAGACCGGCGGCAAGGTCGCCATCCTCGACGGACCCAACCTCGACACGCTCGTGTCCGGTCTGAACCGGCTCGGCGTGAAGCCCGACGGCATCATCGCCATCCTCCAGGGCATCAAGTCGGCCGGCGCGCTCCAGGCCGACATGGTGCTGCAGTAGGTGTCACCATGACGGACCTCGCGCACCCCTTCCACACCATCCGCCCCTTCGTCCTCGCCGGAGTGCTCGCGCTCACTGCGGCCATCCCGGCCTCGGGCGAGAACCTGCCGCTTCCAGGAACCGAATCCGCCTCGGAGATCGAGAAATTCTGCACCGGCATCGCTGACGCCGCCCGCGACCGCCGCTACACCCTGCAGACGATGGAGCTGAAGAAGCTCCAGCAGGACGTCGACAAGCGCATCGCCGCCCTGGAGGCGAAGCGCAAGGAATATCAGGAGTGGATGGAGCGACGCGAGGCCTTCCTGGCGAAGGCCCAGGACAACGTCGTCAAGATCTACGCCTCGATGAAGCCCGACGCGGCCGCCGAACGCCTCGCCGCTCTGAACGTCGAACTGGCCGCAGGCATCCTGATGAAACTCGATTCACGCAAGGCCGGCGTGATCCTCAACGAAATGAACAGCAAGGCTGCGGCTGCCCTGACCGGCATCATGGCGAGCGCCGCGCGCCGGGAAGATCCATCATGAAGCGCGCTCTTGTTCCTCTCGCGATGGCGCTTCTCGCCGGCTGTGGCACGAACCTGAAGGAAATCAACCAGGCCCCTGCCCTTTCGCCCGTCGGCTCCGGCACGCCGGCCGGGGACGCTGCCGCCTACACCTATCCCGAGACAGTCAACAAGGTCGGGCGCAGCTACTCGCTCTGGAACGACCGCCAGAGCCGGCTCTTCACCGACCCGCGGGCGCTCAATCGGGGCGACCTTCTGACAGTGCGCATCGAGATCAACGACCGCGCGAAGTTCGACAATGACTCCGCCCGCAAGCGTACCGCGAAGCGCTCGCTCTTCTTCGGCGCGGCCGGAGCGTGGGAGGGCTTCGTCGGCGCAGCCGAGGGCGAAGGCGAGATCGGATCCTCGACATCGACCGACAGCACCGGAACCACCAAGCGCTCCGAGAACCTCGTCCTGTCCGTGGCAGCGACCGTCGTCGACGTGCTGCCCAACGGCAACCTGGTCATCAGCGGATCGCAGGAGGTCCGCGTCAACTACGAGCTGCGCGTCCTCACGATCGCCGGCATCGTCCGGCCGATCGATATCGGTCCCCAGAACACGGTCAACTATGATCGCATCGCCGAGGCGCGCATCTCCTATGGCGGCCGTGGCCGGCTGAGCGAGGTACAGCAGCCGCCCTGGGGCCAGCAGCTCGTCGACCAGGTTCTCCCGTTCTGACCATGGCCGTTGCCGAAGCCGCGCCAGCGAAGAAGGGCTCCTCCCTCGTCGTGCAGGGAGCGGTCGTGCTCGTGCTCACGCTTGCCGCGCTCGGGGGCGGCTGGTTCGTGGGCAACCGGCTCGGCGCCGAGTCCCAGAACGCGGGCGGGTCGGCTGCGGCGCACCACGCCGCGCCGGCGGCGGCAGATCACGGAGACGCCAAGAGCGGCACGCCAGCAGAGACGCCGTCCAACCCGCTGCTCGTCCCGCTCGCGCCGATGACGACCAACCTGGCCGCGCCGGACACCGTCTGGGTGCAGATGGAGCTGGCACTGCTCCTCGACGCACCGCAGCCGCCCGAAATCATCGAATCCATCCACCAGGACCTTTTCGCCTATCTGCGGACCGTCAAGCTGCACCAGATCGAGGGCGCCAGCGGTTACAGGCACCTCAAGGGCGACCTCGAGGAACGCGCGCGCATCCGCAGCGACGGCCACGTCAAGCAGGTACTCATCCGCGTGCTGATCTTCGAATGACGCGCCTTCTCGCCACTCTCGCGTTGCTGGCGGCGAACGCGCTTCCGGCCGCCGCCCAGACCATCGACCTCGGCGCGATCGGCCAGGCCGACGGCACGACGATCGGCTACATCATCCAGATGTTCGGCCTGATCACGGTCCTGTCCGTGGCGCCTGGCCTGCTCATCATGGTGACCAGCTTCACCCGCTTCGTCATCGCCTTCTCGATCCTGCGGGCCGGCATCGGCCTGCAGACCACCCCTGCCAACCTGGTCCTGGTGAGCCTCGCGCTCTTCATGACCTTCTTCGTCATGGCGCCGACCTTCGACCAGGCCTGGACGAACGGCGTGCGCCCGCTGATGGACAACCAGATCAGCGAGGAGGAAGCGGTCCAACGGATCGCCGACCCGTTCCGCAGCTTCATGCAGCGCAACGTCCGCGACAAGGATCTCGCGCTGTTCGCCGATCTCGCGCGCGAGCGCGGCCAGACGGTCGACGAGGAAGCCGTCGATCTCAGGGTTCTCGTTCCTGCCTTCATGATCTCGGAGATCCGCCGTGGCTTCGAGATCGGCTTCCTCATCGTACTGCCCTTCCTGGTCATCGACCTCATCGTGGCGACGATCACCATGGCAATGGGCATGATGATGTTGCCGCCCACCGTCGTTTCGCTTCCCTTCAAGCTGCTGTTCTTCGTGCTCATCGACGGCTGGAACCTGCTCGTCGGAAGTCTCGTCCGCTCGTTTCTGTGAACGCTGGACGCCCACGTTCCCGTTAACCCTGTCACTTCAGCGTTTGGTAGCGAGTCGCTGCCATGGTCTCCGCACCATGACGGGATGACTCACAGCAGGTCATTGGCATGATGCCGCGCCGTCATACCGGCCGATCCGGTATGCGAAAAAATGTGACAGGTACGCGTGGAGTGAGTGGCCATGGCCAGCATCAACACCAACGCCTCGGCGTTGCAGGCCCTTCAGAGCCTGAATCTGACCAACAAGAACCTTGAAGCGACGCAGAACCGGATTTCGACCGGTTACCGCGTTTCCGAAGCCGCGGACAACGCCGCCTACTGGTCGATCGCGACGACCATGCGGTCGGACAACAAGGCGCTCTCGACCGTCCAGGACGCGCTCGGCCTTGGCGCCTCGAAGATCGACACCGCCTACACCGGCATGAACAAGGCCATCGAGACCGTTAACGACATCAAGGTCAAGCTGGTGGCCGCCAACGGCGCTTCCGACGCCGACAAGGCGAAGTACGACACCGAGATCAAGGCGCTGCAGGCCCAGCTCAAGAGCTACGCCGACGCCGCCACCTTCTCGGGCGCCAATTGGCTTTCCGTCGATACCACGACGGGCCACGCCGCGGCCGGCACCTTCGACGACGTGAAGATCGTCGCCTCGTTCAACCGCGGCACGTCGGGCTCCGTGTCGATCGGCACGATCAACGTGAAGGTGCAGGACGTCAAGCTCTACGACGCCTACGCCGGCGACCAGACCCAGAAGGGCATCCTCGACACCACCCGCAGCTCGACTGGCGCCCGCACCGCCGCCTCGGCCGCGACGCTCGGCACCTACAACGCCGCCAACACCTTCTCGGTCGCCACCCTGGCCCTGACCGACGGCACGAACTATGCAAACGACCAGCAGGTCATGCAGATGATCGGCGCCGTTGAAGGTGCCCTGAAGGAGATGACGACGGCCGCAACCAATCTCGGCGCGGCCAAGACCCGTGTCGATCTGCAGAAGACCTTTACCTCCAGCCTGATGGACTCGATCGATCGCGGCATCGGCCAGCTCGTCGATGCCGACATGAACAAGGAGTCGACCCGCCTGCAGGCTCTTCAGGTCCAGCAGCAGCTCGGCATCCAGGCGCTATCCATCGCCAACTCCAACGCCCAATCGGTCCTGTCCCTGTTCCGTTAACGGAACGCGGCCAGCTGCCGCCGGATAGCTCGGCTATCAAGGCCGCGCCGGATACCCCGGCGCGGCCTTTTTCGTGTTTGTAGTCAAACACATGGGAAGACCCTCCGGCCCCGTGCCCCGAACGGGTTTGTTAACCTTCCCACTTAGCGCTTTGGTCATCTGGCCGTGACACTGTCCAGCCACCGATGACGGAGCGTAGCGCACTCGCCACGCGGGCATGATGCCAGACCGTCAGGCCGGCCGATCCGGCATGTTCCCATGTCCAGTACCCAGTGAGCGAGTACGATGGCCAGCATCAATACCAACGCCTCGGCGTTGCAGGCCCTTCAAAGCCTGAATCTGACCAACAAGAACCTCGAAGCCACCCAGAACCGCATTTCGACTGGCTATCGCGTTTCCGAAGCCGCGGACAACGCCGCCTACTGGTCGATCGCGACGACCATGCGGTCGGACAACAAGGCGCTCTCGACCGTCCAGGACGCTCTCGGCCTTGGATCGTCGAAGATCGACACCGCCTACACCGGCATGAACAAGGCGATCGAGACCGTCAACGACATCAAGGTCAAGCTCGTCGCGGCCAACGGCGCCTCCGAAGCCGACAAGGAAAAGTACGACACCGAGATCAAGGCGCTCCAGGCCCAGCTCAAGAGCTATGCTGACGCCGCGACCTTCTCGGGCGCCAACTGGCTTTCCGTCGATACCACGTCGGGCCACACCACCGCCGGCACCTTCAACGACGTCAAGATCGTCGCCTCCTTCAACCGGGGCACGTCCGGTTCCGTGTCGATCGGCACGATCGACATCAAGATCCAGGACATCAAGCTATACGAGGCCTATGCCAGCGCCACCGGTCTCAACGCCGGCATCATCGACGCCGCTCGCTCCGGCGCGACGGGTGCGCGCAGCGCGACGTCCCAGACCCCGACCGCGGGTGCCGCCCCTGCGTCGGGCGATACCTACTCGGTCGCCACGCTCTCGGTGAAGGGACACAGCGATGCGCAAATCATGCAGATGCTGACGGTCACCGAGGCCGCGCTGAAGGAGATGACGACGGCCGCGACCAATCTCGGCGCCGCGAAGACCCGCGTCGATCTCCAGAAGGCGTTCACCTCCAGCCTGATGGACTCGATCGATCGCGGCGTCGGGCAGCTCGTCGATGCAGACATGAACAAGGAATCGACCCGCCTGCAGGCTCTCCAGGTCCAGCAGCAGCTCGGTATCCAGGCGTTGTCCATCGCCAACTCCAACGCCCAGTCGATCATCTCGCTGTTCCGCTGACGCCTCGCGGCCTCCGGGCCGCATCCAGCGGGGAAATGAACGGGCCGCATCCCGAAAGGGGTGCGGCCCTTGTCATTTCTGCGTCACGCCTCAATGATGAACGCGTCTCGCAGCGCGTTTAACAACCCTTAACTATATGGGACGTATTAAGGTTAACCAGCGCTGTGACGGCCGATTGGAATGCCCCTGAGGCTCGCCATGGCTGTGGCGGCAGAAGTGGCGAAGGAGTTCCCTAGTGGCGAGCATCATGACGAACGCTTCGGCGCTGACGGCTCTGCAGAGCCTCAACGCCACCAACAAGGCCCTGGAAACCACGCAGACCCGCATCTCCACCGGGTACCGCGTCGCCGAGGCAGCCGACAACGCCGCCTACTGGTCGATCGCGACGACGATGAATTCGGACAAGAGCGCCATGTCGACCGTCCAGGACGCGCTCGGCCTTGGGGCCTCCAAGATCGACACCGCCTACACCGCGATGAACAAGGCGATCGATATCGTCAACGACATCAAGGTGAAGGTGGTTGCCGCGGTGGGTGCGTCCGCTGCGGACAAGGAGAAGATCCAGACCGAGATCGAGGCGCTTCAGGGGCAGCTCAAGAGTTACGCCGACTCGGCGACCTTCTCGGGCACGAACTGGCTCTCGGTGAATTCCACCGTCGCTGCCGGCAATCCGTCCGCAGGCACCCACAGCCCGGCCCAGATCGTATCTTCGTTCAACCGTGACACGTCCGGCAACGTCACACTCGGCAAGATCGAGATCGCCGTCCAGGACATCAAGCTCTTCGACGCGGCCGCGACCACGAACACCACGAAGGGCATTCTCGAGGGCCTGCGCCTTGCGACGTCGGGCCTTCGCGACGACACCGCCGTGGCCGCCGCGGCCAACACCGTCGCCGCGACGGATGGCTATGCGGTTGCCACACTGACGGTCGTGGGCTTCAACGACACGCAGATCGAGCAGATGATCCGCATCGTCGATGTTGCGCTGGGCGAGATGCAGGACGCGGCCACCATCCTCGGCGCCGCCAAGAAGCAGGTCGACCAGCAGAAGTCCTTCACCACCAGCCTGATGGACTCGATCGAGCGTGGTGTCAGCCAGTTGGTCGATGCCGACATGAACAAGGAATCGACGCGGCTTCAGGCCCTGCAGGTCCAGCAGCAGCTCGGCATCCAGGCGCTGTCCATCGCCAACACCAATGCCCAGCGCATTCTGGCCCTCTTCCAGAACTGAGTTAACAAATCCTTTCAACACTCTCTGAGTGAATACAAATCGGGCCGCTACCAAGCTCTGGTAAGCGGCCCGATTTCATTCTCGCACAAGCTTCGACGGCTAGCCTCTGAACGGGAAGGGTTTGGAGCAAGCACAGTTGCCAGAGCAGTTCCGGAAGATCATCGCAAACCTGCAGGAACTCGGCCCTCGCAAGCTCGCCATGATGGGCGGCGTGGTGGCCGTGGTACTCAGCGTCCTGACCATCGCATCCATCTACCTGAACCGTCCGGCCTACGAAACCCTCTATGTCGGCCTGGAACGCTCCGACGTGAACCAGATCGGCATGGTGCTGGGCGAATCGGGCATCGACTTCGACGTCGCCGCGGACGGCACGACGGTAATGGTCGCCGCCGGGCGCACCGCAGCCGCGCGCATGCTGCTCGCCGAGAAGGGCCTGCCGACCAGCGCCAACGCCGGCTACGAACTCTTCGACAATGTGGGCTCGCTCGGCCTCACCTCGTTCATGCAGCAGGTGACGAAGGTCCGGGCTCTGGAAGGCGAGATCGCCCGGACCATCCAGTCGATCAGCGGCATCCGGGCCGCGCGGGTCCATCTCGTCATGCCGGAGCGCGCCAGCTTCCGCCGCGACGAGCAGCAGCCCTCGGCCTCCGTCGTTATCCGCACCACCGGTCTGGATGCGGCGAAGAGCGCGGCTGCCATCCGCCATCTGGTCGCCGCCGCGGTTCCGGGCCTCGGCGTGGAGAAGGTCACGGTGCTCGATTCGTCCGGGACGCTGCTCGCCGCCGGTGACGACCCGGCGAACTCCAGCGCCAGCCGGTCGCTCGGTCTCGAGCGCAATGTCGAACTGCAGGTCGAGGACAACATCCGTCGCGCTCTGGCGCCCTACCTTGGCCCGGACAATTTCCGCGCCAGCGTAAAGGCCGACCTCGACACCGACATTCGCCAGTCCGAGGAAACCATCTTCGATCCCGAATCGCGGGTTGAGCGCTCGGTCCAGGTGGTCCGCTCCAACGAGAACAGCAGCCAGCAGTCGGCGGGCACACCCGTATCGGTTGATCAGAACCTGCCGGAGACGGAAGCGCCGGTGACGGCTGGCCCGCAGTCCACGGAACAGAACGAGCGGAAGGAAGAAACCACCAACTACGAAATGAATTCCAAGCGCGTCTCCACCACCAGCAATGGTTACAAGCTGAACCGCATGTCGATCGCCGTGGTGGTCAACAGGCAACGCCTGGTGGAGATACTCGGACCGGACGCCACGCAGGCGCAGATCGACCAGCGCGTTGCCGAGATCCAGCAGATGGCAGCCTCCGCGGCGGGTGTCGACGAGGTGCGAGGTGACCGTATCAACGTGTCTGCCGTGGAGTTCGTGTCCTTCGAGCCGGAGGGCGCCATCGCCGGCGGCATCGTGGAGGCGATCGGCCGCCATACCGGCACGATGATCAACGCCCTGGCATTCGTGGTCGTGGCCCTGCTGCTCGCCTTCTTCGGCCTGCGCCCGATGGTGAATGCGCTCAAGCCTGCTGAACCCGCGCCTGCGGTGGCGAGCTTCGATGAGGTCCAGCGTTCGCTGCCCGGTCCGGAAAGCGCCGACGGCGACGGCACCTATGCCGCGACGGCCCTGCCCGGTGCGGCAGCCGGACCTACCGCGCTCGACGAGTTGCGCCAGAAGCTGCGGCCGGGCCCGCAGGAGCGCCTGGCGCGGATGGTCGAGCTCAATGAGGAGCGGACGGCGCAGATCCTCCGCAAGTGGGTGGCCAAGGAAGCTGTCGGCTGATGACAGCCCTCCGGCTCATCGACGTGCTGCCGGATTTCGGCGCGCCCCCGCCGCCGGCGTCTCCGCCGACGCCACGTCCCGAGGTCGCACGCCCCGCCGCGCCGCCCCCTGCGCCTGTCGTGGACATCGAGGCGATCGTCCGCGCCCGTGTCGCGGCGGCCGAGGAAGCTCTGCGGCTGGAACTTGCCCGCGAGCATGAGGCCGCGATGGCCGCCGAACGAGAGAGTGCGACCGCAGCACTCGAAGCCCAGGCAAGATCGCTGGGCGCCGAAGCCGGCGCCCGAATCAGCACGCGGCTCGACGAGCTGGAGCGTCAGGTCCGAGACGCGCTGTCGTCCACCGTGACCCGTATCCTCGGCGGCCTGCTGACCGAGGACCTGCAGCGCCGCGCGCTCGCGAGCTTTGCCGAAGCAATTTCGTCTGCCCTGGCGGCCGACGACGCGCTGCGGATCGAAGTTCGCGGACCGGCCTCCCTTGCAGAGCCCTTGATGGAGGCGCTGGGCGCGCGGGCCGCCGCAATCCACTTCACCGAAGCCGAAGGCCTTGACCTCGGCGCCAGCATCGACGGCGGCATCCTCGAGACGCGCATGTCCGAGTGGGCCGAGATCCTTGCGGGGATAGTTGCATGAGCCGGTCGGACGCCCACGATCGCCACGAAATCATCATCGTCCGCCACGGCCATGGCGACCACGAGGACGGTCACCATGGCGGCGTCTGGAAGATCGCCTTCGCCGACTTCATGACGGCGATGATGTGCTTCTTCCTGGTGATGTGGCTGATCAACGCCTCCAACGAGGAAACCAAGGCGGCCGTCGCCAGCTATTTCAATCCAGTCAAGCTCGTCGACCGCAACGCCAGCCGCAAGAGCCTGGAAGACGTCGTGTCGGATGCCGAACCGCAGGCTGCGGACCAGCAGAACGACGACGTCAGCAGTGGCGGCGAGGCCGAAAAGGGGCCTTCCAAGAACGAAGGCACGGTTGATGCCTCCGACATCAAGAAGGAAGCGGACGAGAAGCTGTTCTCCGACCCCTATGCGGTCCTGGCCGAAATCGCCTCCGATACCGGCATCAAGCAGAACCTCAGCGACAAGGGCGAGGGCGGCGTGCAGAACGCCGGCCCCGGAACCGGCGCCTCGGGAGGCGATGCCTACCGAGACCCGTTCGCACCGGACTTCTGGTCGCAGCAGGTCGACCTGCCACCCGAAGCCGAAGCCAGCGCCCAGCCCGAGACGTCGCACAGCCAGGAGGACGCGCTCACGCAGGAAGCCCTGGCGATGATCGAACAGGCGCTGCCCGCAGAGCCTGCAGAACCGGGTGCGTCACGCGAGGCAATCGAGAAGGCCGACCAGATCCGTGCAGAACTCGCCGAGGCGCTGCTGGCAGACAAGGAGATGCGGGACAACGTCACCGTCACCGCGACGGACAAGGGCGTGCAGGTATCGGTGACCGACCAGCTCGACTTCGGCATGTTCGAGATCGGGTCTGCCGTTCCGCGCCGGGAACTCGTGCTGGCGATGGAGAAGATCGGAAAGGTCCTGTCCGCGCAGAAGGGCACGGTCACCATCTCCGGCCATACCGACGGCCGTCCGTTCCGCAGCGCCAGCTATGACAATTGGCGGCTCTCCACCGCCCGCGCCCACTCGGCCTATTACATGCTGGTGCGCGGAGGGCTCGACGAGAAGCGCATCACGGAGGTTGCGGGCTTTGCCGACCGCAAGCTGAAGGTGAAGAACGATCCGCTTTCGGCCTCCAACCGCCGCATCGAAATCGTGCTGGAGATTCCCAGATGAGGTGCCGACCCGGCTACCTCGCGCTCGCCGCGCTGGCCAGCGCCTGGGCGATCGGCGGCGCTGCGGCCGCACCGGTCGAGATGGAGCCCTACTTGATGGTGCGCTCGCTGCAGCTCGTTCAGGACCGCATCGCTGTCGGGGACCACGCGGCCATCCCCATGCAGCGCAAGCTGCTGGAGATGATCGACAAGCGGCTGCGGGAGGCCAGCGCGGCCGAACTCATGCAGCCGAAGAACATGAACTACCTCATGATCTACGCCATGAGCGGCGGCAATCCGGAGACGCTGAGGATGCTGAGCCGCCGGCTGCACGTGTCCGAACGCGAGGGCAAGCTGCTTGCGGGGATCGTCTCCTACCTCAACGGCGCGGCGAAGACGGCGGCGCTGACGTTGAGGGATGTCGAGCCCATGGATGAGTCGATCGAGGTCGGGGCGTTTCTCGCCCTCGTCCGTGGCTCGGTGGTTTCGATGGAAGACCCGGCCTCGGCGCTGAAGCTCTTCGACCAGGCGCGCCTTCTCGCGCCGGGAACGCTGGTCGAGGAAGCTGCCTTGCGGCGCTCCGTGGGCCTGGCCGCGACACTGGGGGATGCAGCCCGCTTCCGGCGCCTGTCCGAACAGTTCGTGCGATCCTACCTGCGTTCCCCCTATGCTAGCCAGTTCGCCGACTCCTTTGTCAACGGCGTGCTCGCGCTGCACGACAAGCTCAAGCTTTCGGAAGTCGACGAGATCGTCGGCATGATGACCGAGGAGCAGCGCAAGGTGATCTACCTGCGCATCGCCCGCCGCGCGGCGATCGACGGTCTGGTGGACCTGTCCAACGAGGCTTCGCGCCGGGCCGGTGGCGGCGAAGGCGAAGGCGAAGGTAAAGAGGCCGAGATCGGCGATCCCCGCGTCCTGCTCTACACCGCGCTGACAGAGATCACGACCGCGCCCATTGAGGAGATCCGCGAACGGCTCGGCCGCATAGACCGCAGCAAGCTCTCGCCAGGCGATCGCGACCTCCTGGACGCGGTCATGGCAGTGAACAGTGCGATCATGCGCGCCCCGGAAGAAACTGGAGTGCCGCAGGAGGTCGAAGAAGAGATGCCGACGGTGATCGAGGCTCCGGCGCCCCTCGTTCGCAGGGAGACTGCGCACCACGACCCCGACATTCCCGAAACTGAACCTGACTATTCTGTCGACGAAGCGGTCGGGGTTCCGGCAAAGCTGGCCGAAATACCTCAGGCCGTTTCGGGCGATGCGACAGCTGAAGCCGCGATCCCGAGTGTGGATCCGACGGACGCCCTGATTTCGGTGGGAAGAAGCCGCCTTGCCGAGATCGATGCCCTGCTCGAGGGAGCAGCCGAATGAAGGCGCCCATCGCAACCGGGTTGGCGATCGCCATGCCGCCGAAGAGTGCGAGCCCCGCAGGGCGGCGCGCCGACGCAAACAGTTTCGCCCGGTTGCTCGGCCCAGAAACACCGGAGCGGAAACCGGACGGCGGCACCAAGCTGCCGCCCCAGCTTGTCTCCTCCGGGATCGCGGAAGCCGACCACTTGCGGCGCGGCGGCGCGCACGACGCCGTAACGGGCCTGCATGACCGCAACGCCCACCCCGATTCCCAAGGCAAGGATGATGAGGCGACCTCCGATCCAGGCGGCGAGGACAGGCTCGTTTACGCGGAGGCCGCAGTTGCGGTTGGGTGGCCGGGCGAACTGCGTCCGCCAATTCCCGCAGAACAGCCGAGGCGGGGCGATGCTGCATTGCCCGGTCTCGCACCGCCATCACGCGCCGCCCCCCCTGAAGACGGACAGACAGCATCTTCGAACGCCGCCGACAGCGGCGCGGCAGAGCCTGAACGTCGACCAGCGATCCTCGACGCAGCTCCGCGACGCAGTGAGGCGCGTGAACAGCGCACCGGTATCAACGCTCGACCGGCCCGGAACGCCGGCTGGCCTGCCCACCCGACTGGCTCGGCAATGGCATCCGACAGGGCCGGCGTCGTCGTGCCCGGCGCGGATCGGCCCAGCAACGCCAACTCTTCGCCACTCAAGAACGCCCAGCCGAGTTCGACGGGATCGCCCATTCGACCCGTCGCGATCAACCGAGACGCGGTTGCGGCCGCGGACATCGGTTCGGACCTGACACCACCGCCCTCCCTATCCCACGACGAACCCCTGCGATTCGGCGCCGCGCAGACGAGGGAATCAGCTGACGCGCTACTTGATGCCGAGGAGCGTGTCCCCGTCGCCAAGGCCGAGGGTCGCGGCGAACAACCTCCACTTTCGAGCGTGGATGCCAGGGCAGGCAGCACGGCCGACCGCACCGACCCCGCTTTGACGGCAGCGGCGCGTGAACCGGAGGAGCGGTCACCAGAGCCGGTAGCGTCAGCCTCGCAGGCCGACGGACAGTTTCGCACCTCAGCGACGGCATCCGGGACTAGCCCGGTCGCTGCGCCTCGACCCGATCGGACGCCGGCCCCGAAGCCCGACATCGCCTCCGGCATCCCGGTTGGCCGGCCCAGCGTCCCGGCGGCCGGCGTCGGGAGCCCAGTGCCGGAGCAGAAATCTCCGGCATCCGGAGCCGTTCCGAACCCGAAGGATTTCGCATCAGTCCGAATGGTCGAGAACGGAGACGGACGCGATCCGGGAGCCGCGCTCGATGCAAACCGTCACGCCCCCGGGACAAAGGCGGAGTCGACACCAATCCGGCCCAGCGATCCGCGTCTTGCACACGTGGAGTCCAAGGCACACCATCCGCCGACACTGACGACGGAAATCACCATCGCCGCGGCGCGTTACCGCCATGCATCCGCGATACCGGAGGCGGACGCCGGCGCTCCGCACCTGCGCACATTGCGGGTGCTGGCGGCCTCGACGGGCCAAACCGGCCACGAGCTCCCCGGCGTTGAGGCATTGGGCCTCCCCTCCCCGGCCAATCGCCCGACGCCTAACGACGCGGATATGATCGTCGCGGCACCGGAGCGACCGCGAGCAAGCAACGCCTTTGGCACGGCTTCTACCAATGATCTGGAGCCCGTCCGGGTCGCCGGGGCCTCATCGACCATGGAGCAGGACGCCGCCTCCGCCCGGGATCCGGCGTTGTCCGCCCTGACGGCGGCACCCTCGCCGGCGTCCCCGGCCGTTACCATCGCGACGAGATTGGCACTTGACGACACTTTGCGGACACAAATTGTTGCATCTTCGACACAGCTCGCAACTGACCGTATCCAGGCGTCTCCTCAAACCCTCAGAATTCAGCTGGCTCCCGGACATTTGGGGGTCGTTGACGCGACCCTGAAGATGTCGGGGGCACAACTGGAAATCGAGATACGTGTCGAAAATCGCGAGGCATACGAGCGGCTTCGCGACGACGAGCACGTCATCGAGAAGGCCCTGCGCGGACGCGGCTTCGAGACCGTTCAAGTGACTGTTGTACAAGCTTCGGTTGCAACCCCAGGGTCTGTGCGCCCGGATACGTCCTCGCTCCCAAACGCTGCGCCGGCGATGCGGGACAGTTCCGCCGATCCCGGATCCTCGTCCAGCGGGCAACGTCCGCACGGCCAGCAGGAAGAACGACATGGCGCTGATCGACACCTTGCCCCGGTACCTCCGACGCATCGCGACGGCTCTGGCAGCGGCGGCGGCCTTTACATCTAGCGGCGCCCCGGCCCCCGCCTTTGCGTCCAGCAACGCCTGCGAACCCGAGATCCTGCGCGCCGCCGACCGGTACGGAATCCCGGTCGGAATCCTCTACGCCGTCGGGCTCACGGAAACCGGAAAGCGCGGCAGCCTTCAGCCTAACGCCTTGAATATAGAAGGGAACGCTATCTTTCCGCCGTCACCCCAGGCGGCCGCCAGACTGTTCGCGGAGGCGCGCAGGAACGGCGCGAAGCTCATCGACGTCGGCTGCATGCAGATCAATCATCACTACCACGGTAAAGCCTTCGCCGACGTATCCGAGATGCTAGATCCCCGCCGGAACGTCGACTATGCAGCGCGCTTCCTAGCCGACCTGCACCGTCGTCACGTTTCCTGGTCGATGGCCGTCGCTCGCTATCATGCCGGCCCCGACAACGACCCCGCGCAGAAGAAATATGTCTGCCGGGTGATCACCAACATGGTGGCAACCGGCTTCGGCAGCTGGACGGCCAACGCGAGAAGGTTCTGCAACCAGTAGTTATTCAGATTGTGGCTATCTGCCGTCATCGTCCGGCAGTCGGCCGACCGGCACGACCGAAGCGAACACCTAGCTCAGACACAATCGCTGAGGCCCGTCCACAACCTCTGCGATACGCGCGATCCCCAAAAAATATCCCCAAGAAATCGCGATAGGTCGGCTTGCACAGACCGCGTTACGCCAACCCCCGGTGCAGTTTCAACCGATTCGGAGGCGGGCCGATGATTGTTATTGTGGACGAGCGCAAGCTCGTCACGGAAGGTTATTGCTCACTGTTCGACCGTGAGGGTGTGGCAACCACCAGTTTTCGGTCCGGTGAATTCGGCGAGTGGGTCAGCAGCGCCGCGGAGGAAGACCTCAAGTCCGTACATGCGATCCTGATCGGTGACTGCGAGGACGAGGTGTCGCCGACGACCATCCGCCACCGCACCGGCGCCCCGGTGATCGCGCTTAGCGAGCAGAACTCCCTGGAGAACACACTGCGCCTGTTCGAGGCCGGCGTGGACGACGTGGTCCGCAAGCCGGCGCATCCGCGCGAGATTCTCGCGCGCATCACGGCCATTCGCCGTCGCAACCAGGATGATTCCCGTGTCGCTTCCGGTGGCCGCCTGCGAGTATTCATGGACGGGCGCGATCCGGAGATCGACGGTGTACCGCTTCCGCTGCCGCGCCGCGAGCGCCGCATTCTGGAATTCCTGGCCAGCAACAACGGCCGCCGGGTCACCAAGACCCAGGTGTTCAACTGGATCTACGGCGTGTTCGACGAGGACGTCGAGGAGAACGTCGTGGAAAGCCACATCAGCAAGTTGCGCAAGAAGCTGCGCGAACGGCTGGGTTATGACCCGATCGATTCCAAGCGCTTCCTGGGGTATCGCCTCGAGCTCTGAGCTTTAGGGGCACTTCGACAGTGCGCGTTAACCAGTTGTAAAGGTTCTCCGAAAGCCTCGCGCAAGACAGCGCGCGTAGCCTCGGTCCAGCGGTGTGGATACCCGAGGAGTCTACAGATGAGCCTTTCTGGAATGATGCGCACCGGCGTCTCAGGAATGAGCGCCCAGGCGAACCGGCTCTCGGCGCTCAGCGACAATATCGCGAACTCCTCGACGACCGGCTACAAGCGCTCATCCACCGAGTTTTCCTCGCTTGTCCTGCCCTCGACCAACGGCACCTACGCCTCGGGCAGCGTGACGACCACGGTTCGTACCGCGATCAGCCAGCAGGGCGACCTGAGGTACACGACGACGGGAACGGATCTCGCCATCAACGGCAAGGGTTTCTTCATCGTCCAGGACAGCAGCGGCAACACTTTCATGACCCGCGCGGGCGCCTTCACGCCGGACGACCAGGGCCGACTGATCAACGCGGCCGGTTTCCAGTTGATGGGCTACAGCTACGCCACCGGCATCCCCGCAGCGAACGCCAACGGCTTCGGCGGCCTCGAACCGGTCGACATTCGTCAGAACGAGATGTCCGCGACGGCAAGCCGCGAGGGCATATTCACCGCCAACCTTCCGGCTGACGCCACCGATGTAGCGGCTGCCAACCTTCCCTCCGCCAATGCGCTGGGCTCGGAATATACGGCGAAGTCCTCTCTCCTGGCCTATGACAGTCTCGGCCGCGAGGTGCTGCTGGACGTCTATTCGACCAAGACCGCGGCCAATACCTGGGAAATCACCATCTACAACAAGGCCGATGCAGCGCCCGACACTTCGTTCCCCTACGCCAATCCCCCGCTGGCAACGGAAACGCTGCAGTTCGACGCCACGACCGGCAACCTGACCGCCGCGAGCGCGACGGACATCACTGTCGCCGTACCGGGCGGCGAAAACCTGACGCTTGATCTGTCGCGCATGACCCAGCTTGCCCAGGGCTACAACGTCAGCACCGCCATCATCGATGGCGCCGCCCCCAGCACGATCGACTCCGTAGAGATCTCCAGCGAAGGCGTCCTCTACGCCCAGTACGCCAACGGATCCGTACGCGAACTCTACCGCATTCCGCTTGCCAACGTCGAAAGCCCGGATCGGCTCAACACCCTTCCCGGCAACGTGTTCACGGCAACCTATATGTCCGGACCAGTCACCGTAGGCTTCCCGGGCGAAAGTGGAATGGGCTCGGTGGTCTCGGGTGCGCTCGAGAGCTCCAACGTCGATATGGCCGAGGAACTGACCACGATGATCGAATCCCAGCGCAGCTACACGGCCAACTCGAAGGTGTTCCAGACGGGCGCCGACCTGATGGACATCCTCATCAATCTTAAGCGCTAGGAACCGTCCGAAAGCGCGCGTGAATGTCGCTGTCCACCGCCTTCAGCATCGCGCAGTCGTCGCTGCTCAGCAGCGGCCGCCAGACGAGCGTCCTTTCGCGCAACATCCAGGAAAGCGGTAACTCGGACTACGCCCGCCGCATCGCGGTCAACGCCAGCCTGGCCCCTGGCGTGCGCACCATCCTGGTCCAGCGCGCAACCAACGAGCAGCTGTTCCGCCAGAATCTCTCGGCCCTCGCCGACTGGGGCGGCCAGAGCGCCATATCGGCGGGCCTAGAGCAGCTCGAGCAGACGGTGTTCGGCGTCGACAACAGTGCGTCAGCCGCCACCGCGATCGGCAAGCTCCAGGAAGCGCTGCAGACCTACTCGGCTTCGCCCGCGAACCTCAGCCTCGCCGAGAACACCATCAATGCCGCCCGGCAGGTCGTCACCGCCCTGAACTCAGGCACCGCGGCCATCCAGGCGCTCAGGGTCGACACGGACCAGCAGATCGCCGAGGCCGTCGATAGCCTCAACGCACTTCTCCAGCAGTTCAAGGTCGCCAACGACGCAGTGGTGAGCGGCGTCCGTGCCGGGCGCGACGTGAATGACGCGCTGGACATGCGTGACGCCCTTCTGAAGAAGATCGCCGAATACGTTCCGGTGACCACGCTTTCCCGCGCCGACGGGGATCTGGCGCTGATGACCCGCGACGGCGCGATGCTGTTCGACAAGATACCGCGGGAAGTCACGTTCAGGCCCTCGTCGGCCTATGCACCGGGCGTGGCCGGCAACAGCGTCTATGTCGACGGTATCCCCATCGGGCTCACCGGCGACGGCAAGGCGGTATCCGGGCGCCTGGCCGGACTGGTGCAGTTGCGCGACGGCGTCGCCAACACCATGCAGCGCCAGCTGGACGAGATTGCGCGCGGCCTCATCGCCGCCTTCCGCGAGACCGGAACCGCCGTTCCCGACGCACCCGGCCTGTTCACCTGGGCGGGCGCGCCCGCCATGCCGGCGGGCGGAACCCTGGTCGATGGCCTGGCGGGCTCGATCCGGATCAACGCAGCGTTCGATTCCAGCCTTGGAGGCAATCCGCAGCTGCTGCGCGACGGTGGCGCCAACGGCGCCGCTTATGTCGCCAACCCGGCTGGCGCTTCAGGCTACGCCGAGCTTCTGATCGCCTATGGTGACCGGCTCGATGCCCCCATGGCTTTCGACCCGGCCGCCGGTCTCGGCACGTCGATGGCGGTGACGGCCTTCTCCACCACGGCGATCGGCTGGTTCGAGGGCGTCAGGCAGGACGCCACGGCGACGCTCGAAACCAAGGAAGCGCTCTCCGCCCGTATCGCCGAGGCGCTGTCCAACGAAACCGGGGTCAACATCGACAGCGAGATGTCCCTGCTGCTGGAACTGGAGAATTCCTACCAGGCAACCTCGCGTCTACTGAAGGCGGTCGACGACATGATGGCCGCGCTGCTGGCGGCGGTGGGCTAGCCGAATGAAGGCAAGCGGAGTCTCCACAGTCGCCCTGTCGCAGTCGCTGCGACTCTCGCTCGTGCGGGCGCAGGCCGAACTCGTGAAGGCCCAGAAGGAAGCGCAGACGGGACGCGCGGCGGATACCGGTCTCGCGCTCGGCACCGGCACGGCCCAGTCGGTCTCCTTCGCGCGGGACCTCGAGCGGATCTCGGGCATCATCGATTCGAACAGCCTGGTCTCGGCGCGCCTGAAGGCGACGCAGGATGCGTTGGCGCAGATCAGCGCGGCCGCCCAGTCGTTCCTCAGCACGCTGATGACAAGTTCTTCGGGCGATGCGATCGGCAATGTCACCCGCGACAGCGCGCGCACCACACTGGAAGCCCTGACCGACATCCTCAACACCAGCTTCAACGGCGAGAATATCTTCGCCGGCATCAACACCGACGTGAAGCCGCTGAACGACTACACGGCACCGGGCTCCACGGCCAAGGCGTCGTTCGACGCGGCATTCCTCGCGCATTTCGGCTTTACCCAGGACGACCCGGCCGCAGCGTCGATCTCCGTGACCGACATGAACGCCTTCATGGATATGCAGGTCGAACCGCTGTTCATGGGCGCCGGCTGGGCGACGGACTGGTCGAACGCATCCGACCAGCGCATCGTCAGCCGCATCACCCTCACGGAGACGACGCAGACCTCCGTCAGTGCCAACCAGGACGGCTTTCGCAAGCTCGCCATGGCCGCGACAGTCATCATGGACCTCTTCGACAGCAACGTCGGTCCCGGAGCGCGGGCCGCCCTCGTGGAGCGCGCCGTCAGCCTCGTCGGGGACGCAATCGGGGGGCTCGGCGACCTCCAGGCCACCACCGGCATCATCCAGCAGCGTGTCGCGAACGCCACGGAACGGCTCGAGGTGCAGAGCGACCTGTTCGAGCGCCGCATCGGCAACCTCCTCGATATCGATCCCTACGAGGCGGCCACCCGGGTCTCGACCCTGCTCACCCAGATCGAAACCTCCTACGCCCTAACGGCGCGTCTGCAGCAACTCAGCATCACCCGCTTCATCAGCTAGGCCGAGCGCAATGTACCAATTCTCCTACGCCGACATACATGCCGACTCGGTAGCGGATGCCAGGGATCGCGAGCGCCAGCTTCTCGACCGTGCCATCAAGCTTCTTGAGGAGGCGCGCCAGGCCGGGCCGGATTCGCTTGTGTCCGTCGAAGCGATCCATTTCACCAACAAGCTGTGGACGGCATTTCTCGACGATCTCGGCAGTCCCGAGAACGCGCTGCCGAAGGAGCTACGCGCCAACCTGATTTCCATCGGTCTCTGGATCCTGCGCGAAGCGGAGGATGTCCGGCAGGGCCGGTCGGACAACTTCGAAGGCCTGATCGAAGTCACGCAGATCATTCGGGATGGGATCCAATGAAGTCGACACTGAAGATATCGCTGAAGGCGAACGAGAAGATCTATCTGAACGGCGCCGTCATCCGCGCCGACCGCAAGGTGACGATCGACCTCCTGAATGACGTGCAGTTCCTCCTGGAAAGCCACGTCCTTCAGGCCTCCGAAGCGTCCACCCCGCTGCGCCAGCTCTACTTCATGGTGCAGATCATGCTGATGGATCCCAAGGGCGCGACGGAAGCCCGCGAGATGTTCCGGAAGTCCCTGCCTCTCATGCTCGCCACCTTCGAGGATCCGCAGATCTGCGCTGCGCTCAAGCAGGTCGACGCGCTGGTTTCGGAAGGAGAGGTCTACGAGGCCCTGAAGACGATCCGCTCGCTCTATCCCTTGGAGGCCAAGGTCATGAACCTGAGCTCCGCGCAGGTTGTCGAGCGCCCCTTCCCGGTCGCTGGAGCTGCGTGATGGCGACCGCCGCGCTCGGCGCGCTCCAGTCCACCACCACTGCCGCCACAACTGCGCAGCAGGCGTCCAAGACCGCCGTCGACTACGACGCCTTCCTGAACCTGCTGGTGGCGCAGATGAAGAACCAGGACCCGACGAATCCCATGGATTCGACGGAGTATGTCGCCCAGCTCGCATCGTTCTCGCAGGTCGAGCAGTCCGTGCAGATCAACACCCGGCTGGAGAGCCTGCTGCAAGCCTCCACCCTGTCACAGGCGGACGCCCTGATCGGACGCACCGTGACCTCGGCGGACGGCAATGTCAGCGGCGTGGTGACGGGCGTGAAGCTGATCAGTGGGGGTGCCGTCGCGCTGCTCGACAACGGCAAGGAACTCACCGTCGGCGCAGGCCTCAAGATTACCGCGAAGTAGGAGCGCCCGGCGGAAGTCATGAACGAGGCCGACGCCCTCGATATCGTCCAGTTCGCCATCTGGACGGTCCTGACCGCCTGCGGCCCCGCCGTGGGCGCGGCGATGATCGTCGGCATCGGGATTGCCCTGGTGCAGGCGCTCACCCAGGTCCAGGAAATCACGCTTACCTTCGTGCCGAAGATCGTGGCGATCCTGCTGGTGGTCGCCCTCACCGGTCCCTTCATCGGCGGCCAGATCAGCGCGTTCTCCAACGTCATCTTCGAGCGGATCGAAAACGGCTTCTGAGGACGCAAGGCGCGCGCGACATGAGCCGCCGCGCAGAAACCGGCTCCTGGCCACCAGCTGGACGGCGGCGCTGCGACCCCCAGCCATCCTGAAAAAATGTGACGGGAGATCCGCCGGGATCACCGGCTCGCGGCCCACCGCCGGGTCTCGTCGGCCAATCGCTCGAGAACGCCCATCGCGTCGGCGGGAAGCGGATCAGGAAACCGTTGCTCGGGATAGGCGAGCGTACCGCCCAGATGGACGGGCTGGGCGCAGGACATCCCGTGCTGCTCGACAACCTGATCATGTTGTCCGCGCATCAGCATCTTATGGCCCATGACGCCGGCATCCGTAGCCATCAAGCGTCATTTTGCATCTTGATTCGATCAGAAGAAAGCTTCAGTAATTACAAGATTACTTGGACGTTTCTGCGAAGCGGAGGGCGCAACTTGAGGCCGTTTTTCTGCAGATCGTCTGCCGTTATGGGCCGAGAGTTGCGCAACGACGCGGCACGATTCGCAATCGTTTCTTCCTTCATATTTACCGCGACGTCACCAGCGCAGGCACATATCAAGTGGTTTGAACCCTTCGACATCGCCCAACCGCCGCGACCGATCGGCGACGTGCTGGACCAGACTTTCATCTGCTTCTTTCTGGCATCCGTGGCGATAATTTATCTGTTCTTCTTTGCCGACCGCTACGCCTACAAGAAGCGCCTCTTCGTCGATCTCGATGAGAGATTTCGGGTCTTTGACGATTTTTCCATCGTCATCATGCGGGCGGCCGCCGGCATATTCTTTGTTTCCCTGTGGGCCTATGGCGTGTTCGCTCATAGAAGCTTCTACATAACCCCTGAACTGGTCACGCAGGATGCGTGGGTATCGTGGCTGCAGTTGGCCATGGCTGCGTGCGCGCTCAGCGCACGAACGACGCCGTTCATCGCCCTCGGCATCCTGATCCTCTACGGGATGGGCGTCAGCGCCTATGGCCTGTACCACATGCTGGACTACATAGTCTTCCTGGCGATAGGCTTCTTCCTCGGGGCCACCGCGCTCCCGTCGAAAGCGTGGAAGAAGGCGGGCTTCGTCACCCTGTATGCCGCCACCGGCGTCAACTTTCTGTGGCTCGCCGTCGAGAAGTTCGCCTACCCTTACTGGACCTATCCGCTGTTGGCAGATCATCCAAATCTGCTGATGGGAATGGATCCGGAAATCTACATGATCCTGGCCGGGTATGTTGAGGTCATGATCATCTTCACCCTGCTCGGCGCAGCTTCGGTCGTGACCCGGCTCATCGCATTCGCCTTTCAGGCGCTGTTCGTGCTGGCGATCTTCGAGTTCGGGCTGATCGATGCCGTGGGCCACCTGATGATCATTGCGATCCTGTTCGTCCTCCTTGTCCGCGGCCCCACCGATGCACGGAAGATCCTGGTCTTGGAGACCAAGTCTCCGCAGATGGAGGCCTATTTCATGACCGGCCTCTACTATCTCGCCTTCGTCAACGCGTTCCTCCTGTACTACGGGCTGCACTATCTGCTGGTGGAGCGCGCCACGACCTGAATGGCGTGCCTGTTACCCGTTGAAGCGGCACAAGATCGTCCAAGCCTGGCGACACCGCTGACGACGGCAAGAGGCTGTTGGACTCGCGATCCGTTAGTCGGCATTCGGGCCCCACAAGCCGATTTTGGCCTGCCATCTACGGATAGCGGGTTCGCTCGACCAAAGAGGGCCAAAGACAGCAAGATGGCGCTGGTCCTTTCCTGCTTGCCATCATGAAGCGGGGATCCGGCCGCATCTCCCAGACCCGCGACATCCGGCAAGGAAGCTGCAGTCGCCGCGCATCAACCTGACCGGGATCTCTTCTCCTCAGCCTGGCGAGACCCCACCCGTCGCAGCTTCCCGCAAGAGTCTATTCGAAGACCTTCTTGACGAACTGGGACTTGAGGCCGATCTGGCCGAATCCTGGAACCTTGCAGTCGATGTCGTGATCGCCTTCGACCAGACGTATGCCGCGCACCTTGGTTCCAACCTTTATCACTGAAGACGAACCCTTGAGCTTCAGGTCCTTGATCACGGTCACGGTGTCACCGTCCGACAGAAGGTTTCCGACGCTGTCGCGAAACTCGCGCGCGTTCTCGAATGACGCCTCCGGGGACCATTCATGTCCACATTCCGGGCAATTCAGGAGCGCGTCGACCTGATAGGTATAGGTCGAGGAGCAGGCGGGGCAGGCAGGCAGGCTGTCAGTCATAACTTGCAGCCTATAACCAAGGACCCGTATCGGAACCACCGAAAGCTTGGTGGCTCGGTGCGGGAAGCGGTCGCACTTGCGATGGCGGCAGCGGGATCTGGCCAGGCTTGCCGGGTCGCTTCCGCAGAGAATTCATCGGCCTCTACCCGAAAGCGAGGCCCGCCAGCTGCATAACGTCGGAAGCCTTCGACCGGGTTGTGCTTCTGTTCCCCTCATCCCCCTCCGCGCGACATGCCGACCAGGTCGGCTAAGGCGTGGGGCACGGCGACCGACCTCCGCCAACTACACCTCTCGTAGCGGCACGAACTCGGGGAATATCCACAGGATCCACGGTTGTAGAGGGCGGATCGGAGCTGGAGGCCAGCCACAGCATCAAGGTCATTCCGCCGACGTTGAAAGACATCGTCGACGGAGCCTTGACCTCTTCGTGATGCGGCCACTAACCACCCGCTATTGCCGCGACACGGAACATCACGACCAGCTATGCAGGCCCGCGACATCATCATCTCAGGCAGCTTCAATACCCGCGATTTGGGTGGCTATGCCACCAAGTATGGCCGCCATGTAGCTTGGCGAAAAACGTTCCGGTCAGGGAATCTGGCCTCTGTCGATCAGGCCGGAATCGCGACCTTGAAGCAATTGAACGTCACGCGTGTGATCGATCTGAGAAGCCGTAGGGAGAGAGAGGCTGAACCCGATCCTTTCGGCCCTGACGACAATATTGAGTTGGTCGACATACCGCTGTTTGACGATCTCGACCCCCGCCATATGCCAGAAGGCAATGTGTTGCTCGGCCTCTATCTTCAGGCGCTCAAAACGCAAGGGCAGACGTTCGTGGAGATTGTTCGGCAGATCGGCTCGAGCTCCGGCGCGGCACTCTTTCATTGCACAGCGGGGAAAGACCGGACGGGGCTTGTCGCCGCCTTGTTGCTGTCTCTGGCGGGAGCAGCCACGGAGGATATTATCACCGACTACGCAATGACGGCCGATCGGATACGGCCGCTACTGGATGGCTTGGAAACGACCGCCAAGACGATCAACGTGAACGAGGCGGAACTGGCGCCGCTGCTGGACTGCAACCCTTCGACCATGCGCCAGACCCTCGGCTGGCTCGATGAGAATTATCACGGTGCCGAAAACTACCTGAGGTCGCATGGGCTTGCCGACGGAGATCTGAATCTGGTTCGGGCGCATCTCGGCGTGGCGTAGCCAGGGCCTACGACAGGAAGGTTCGCCCGGGGGGGGCGATCCGACCATCCCCCGCTCCGCCGACAAGCCTCGCTCCCGCGTTCCCACCCTCGCGCAAGTTTGACCGCCTAGGCTGACAGGCGGGCGCCTGCGCGTCCCGGCTTGAGGCGGAAGCGGTCGACATGGCACTCACGGAAACCATCGGCACGGCGGCACCCAGGCGCAACAGCCGCGACATCTTCTTCGCCTCCGGCATCGTCGTCATCCTGGCGGTGCTGTTCCTGCCGATCCCGGCCTTCCTGATCGACCTCGGGCTGGCGGTCTCGATCGCCCTGTCGGTGCTGATTCTGATGGTCGCCCTGTGGATCCAGCGGCCGCTCGATTTCTCGTCCTTCCCGACGATCCTGCTCATCGCCACGATGCTGCGGCTGTCGCTGAACATAGCGACGACGCGGCAGATCCTCGCCCACGGCAATGAAGGCACGCACGCGGCCGGCTACATCATCAGCGGCTTCGCCAACCTGGTGATGAGCGGCGATTTCGTGATCGGGCTGATCGTCTTCCTGATCCTCATCATCGTCAATTTCATCGTCATCACCAAGGGCGCCACCCGCATCGCCGAGGTCGGCGCGCGCTTCACCCTCGACGCCATCCCCGGGAAGCAGATGTCGATCGACGCCGATCTCTCGGCCGGCGTGATCGACGACAAGACGGCGCAGCTGCGCCGCCGCGAACTGGAGGAGGAAAGCTCCTTCTTCGGCGCCATGGACGGTGCCTCGAAGTTCGTGCGCGGCGATGCGATCGCCGGCCTGATCATCACCGCCATCAACATCGTTGGCGGAATCGCCATCGGCACCTTCCGCCATGACATGGATCTGACGTCGGCCTCCGACGTCTTCGTCAAGCTGTCGGTCGGCGACGGCCTCGTCACCCAGATCCCGGCCCTGATCGTGTCGCTCGCCGCCGGCCTGCTCGTGTCGAAGGGCGGCACGCGCGGCTCGGCGGACCAGGCCGTGTTCGGCCAGCTCGGCGCCTACCCCCGCGCGTTGCAGGTGGCTGCCGCGCTCCTCGTGCTGCTCGCACTGATGCCCGGCCTGCCGATGCTGCCCTTCCTGGCTCTGGCGGGTGGCCTTGCCGGTCTCGGCTATGCGATACCGCTCAGCCGGCGACGCGAAGAGGAGGCACAGGCTGCCGCGAAGCGCGAAGAACAGGCGCGCAAGGACGAGGAGGAGAAGAACTCGGTCAAGGCCTCGCTCAGGACCGCGGAAATCGAGCTGCTCATCGGAAAGCAGCTTTCCACCAAGCTGCTGGCTTCGCATCAGGAACTGGCCTTCCGCATGGCCAAGATGCGCAAGAAGTTCGCCACCCAGTACGGTTTCGTGGTCCCCGACGTGAAGGTCTCCGACGACCTCTCGATCCCCGCCAAGAGCTACCAGATCAAGATCCATGGAACCGTCGTTGCGGAGCACCAGATGCGCGTCGGCGAGCTGCTCGTGCTGCTCGGCACCCGCAACCCGCCGGAAATCCCCGGCGAGGAGGTGCGGGAGCCCGCTTTCGGCATGCGCGCCTATTCGGTGCCGGAGATGTTCGCAGAGGACCTCCGGCGCGAGCAGTACACCTTTGCGGACAACATGTCGGTGCTGTTGACCCACCTCTCCGAGGTCATCCGCAACAACCTGCCGCAACTTCTGTCCTACAAGGACATGAAGGCGCTGCTCGAACGCCAGGATCCCGAGTACCGCAAGCTCGCCGACGAGATCTGCTCCTCTCACATCTCCTATCCGGGACTTCAGGCCGTCCTGAAGCTGCTGCTGGCGGAGCGCGTCTCCATCCGCAACCTGCACCTGATCATCGAGGCGATTGCCGAGATCGCCCCGCACGTGCGCCGCACCGAGCAGATCGTCGAGCATGTCCGCGTGCGCATGGCCCAGCAGATCTGTGGCGACCTTTCGGAAGGGGGCGTCCTGAAGGTGCTCCGTCTCGGCAATCGCTGGGACATGGTGCTGCACCAGAGCCTCAAGCGCGACGCCAAGGGCGAGATCCGCGAATTCGACATCGACCCGCGCCAGCTCGAGGAATTCGGCCAGGACGCCACCAGGGCGGTGCGCGCCCACATGGAGGCAGGCGAACGCTTCGCCATCGTCACGGCGCCGGATGCACGTCCCTACGTGCGGATGATCATCGAGCGCCTCTTTCCCACGCTCCCCGTCCTGTCGCATGTCGAGATCGCCAAGGGAGTTGAGATCCGCATCCTCGGCACGATCTCGTGATCACGCTGACGGAAAGCGCGGTGATTGCGGCCTTCCTCGCCTTCTGCCGGGTGGGGAGCTGCTTCATGGTCATGCCAGGCCTCTCCAGCGCCAGGGTGCCCATGCAGGTCCGCCTGTTCGTCGCCGTCGCCGTGACGGGCGCGTTGCTCTCCTCCCTCTGGGACGCGATCGTCCCCCACGTCTCGCGCCAACCTGGCGTGCTGGTGCCGCTGGTCGTCTCGGAGATCCTGACCGGCGGCCTGATCGGGCTGCTGGCGCGACTCTACGTGATGGCGCTGCAGTTCATGGGCTCTGCGGTCGCAATGCTGATCGGATTTGGCGGCATGGGCGCGCCGGGCATCGAAAACGGGGAGCCAAGCGCGCCGCTGGGCGAGATCATCTCCTTCTCTGCCCTGATGCTGCTCTTCGTCTTCAACTTCCACCATGAGATCGTCCGCGCCCTCGTCGCGTCCTACGAGATCGCGCCGCTCAACACCGCATTCGACGCCCGCGGCGCGCTCATCAGCATCACCGACACGATCGGCGAAGCCTTCCTGATCGTGCTCAGGCTGGGCAGCCCCTTCGTCGCCTACGCATTGCTGGTGAACCTCACCATCGGCTTCGTGAACAAGCTCGTCCCGCAGATCCCGGTCTACTTCATTTCGCTGCCGATGGTCCTCGCGGGCGGGTTGATCCTCTTCTACTTCGGCATCGCGACGATGCTCAGCCTGTTCGCCGACGGCTTCCTCGCCGCCACGCTGGGGAGATAGTGCTCGTGAAAAAACGTCTCGATCGGCTCGGCAAGCTCGCGGACCTGCAGCGCATGCTGAAGGACTTCCACGAGACCCGGAACGGCATGCTCCTGGCCGACGCCGCCCGGGCGCGCCGCGAGGCGCAGGAGATCGCATCGCTCTCCGCGAGTGGATCACCGCTGTCGGCCATCTTCCCCGAGGTCTATGCCAGCCGGATCACCCAAGCCGAGGCGCGGGAGAACGACAGCCGCCGCCAGGCCGAGATCGAGGCTCGCCGCGCGACCATGGCGGGCGTGCGGCTGCAGCGCATCGAACAGGCGGCACGCGAGATCGACCGCGCGCTGGAACGCGCCGAACTGGAACGTGACGCACTCGAGCGCGCCGGCCGCGTGCGCGACCTCCCCAGGTAAGGTTGCCACAAGCTTAGCTCAGCATCATGACCGCGTTGACAGGGACAGGGTTCGGGGACGGGTCTTGGCGATTTCTCCTCCAAGCGACATCGTTCTGGACGTGGCCCGCGCGGTCGGGACAGAGGGCCTGAACGCGGCACGCCAAAGGCTGGCGACACTCTCCGGCACGACGGCAGCCGGAACGACCGACGCGGCCTTTTCCACCACCCTGTCGGCGCGGGCGACCGGCGCAACGCGTACAGCCGATCCGGTCCAGACGGCGGACACCTTCCGCAAGTTCGAGGCCGTCGTCCTGCAGACCTTCGTGCAGGCCATGCTGCCCGAGGACGCCGAGGCCGTGTATGGCGAAGGCTTCTCCGGGGACATGTGGAAATCGATGATGGCGACGCAACTCGCCGACGCGCTTGCCGAGCGCGGCGGCGTCGGCATCGCAAAGAGCCTTGCGTCAGCTCACTACCGAACCGGCGAGACGGTGGTGCCTGTCGGCCCGGTATCGGACCCGGCGGTCACGGCCGAGGCCGATCGCCAGAAGCTTTTGTCGACTGCGCTGGTGCAGGAGCTCCAGCGGCGGTTGACCCAATCCATCGCCGGGCCGCAGCCTGGCAGCGAACCTCTCAGCGGACGATGAAACGATGACCGAATATTTCGCATACTCCGGAAACATGCGACCGGCCACCGTCGATGCCGGGAGCGCGCAGAAGCCTGCCAGCCTCACCACCATCATCGGGCGCATCGAGGAGGCCGTGGACGCCGAGACGGCCGGGCTCAAGGTGCGCCAGTTCGACGTGCAGGCCTCCAACGCGCGCAAGAGCCGCTATCTCTACGAACTGACCCGCGCCCTGAAAGGAATCGGCGAGGCGGAGTTCGCCGCGGAGCATCGCGAAGGCATTCTTCGGCTTAGGGAGAAGCTCTCCCGCAACGAGGCGGCGATCCGCGCCCACATGAACGCGGTCAGCGAGGTCGCGGCCCTCATGCAGGAAGCCATCCGCAATTCCGAGGCGGACGGCACCTATTCCGCCGGCGCTTTCGGTTACGGCACGTGATCAAGCTCGTCGTCGTCGGGGTCTGGCTCTGCGCCGCCACGATCGGCGCGGTCTTCTTCGCCTTCCAGTCGGCCGGCAGCAGGGGGGCAGCCGAGGCGAAGGAGGAAGCCAGCCCGACGATGATGGGCGGCCTCGACTATGTGAAGACCGAGGTTATGTCAGTGCCCCTGATCCGCCACGGAGAGGTCCAGGGATATTTCCTCTCGCGGCTCGTCTACACGGTCAATCCGGAGGAGATGAAGAAGCTGACGGTGCCCGCCCAGGCGGTCATCACGGATGCCGTCTACTCGTACGTCTATTCCAGCCCGGAAATCGACTTCACCCGCACGGACCGGCTCGACCTCGACGCGTTTCGCAGCAACGTGCGCAAGACGATCAACGACCGGATCCAGCACGATCTGGTGAAGGACGTCCTCATCGAGCAGGTGGAGTATCTGACGAAGGCCGAGATCCGCGATAACGCCGTCAAGCGCCGCCAGGTCGTCGCCGAGCGCAGGGCGCGCAAAACAGAAGCAACAACGGCAAAGCCGGCGCACTGAGCGTCGCCCTGCGTCAGCCGGATTAAGCGCCGACACGATCGGTGTCGCATTGACCACGCAGCCACTTCGGACCTAATTGCGCCAGTCCCGGACTTGTTACAGGAGACCCATATGGGCGTGAAGGAAATTGCCGAAAAGCTCCGGCCTCAGGTGGAGCAGTCGGGTTTCAAGCGATCCGTCAAGCTCGATACGGGCGCGGACGGGGTCATCCTGATCAATGGCACGACCATCTCGACGGAGGACGAGCCGGCAGACTGCACCGTGTCCCTCACACTCGCGGACCTGGAGGCTCTGCTGGCCGGCGATCTCTCGCCGACCATGGCGTTCATGACCGGCCGCATCAAGGTCAAGGGCGACATGACGATCGCCATGGGGCTGGGCCAGCTTCTCTAGGAGCGCCCTCGGCGCCCCGTTTCGCGTCGCGGCCGCTCAGGCCGCGATCGTAGAGGTACGGGGCTCCGCGGATACCCGTCCGGCCGCGCGGATCAGTCCGCCGACGCCGTCGAGCGCTCCCGGCACCAGTTCGAGCGCCAGCAGCCTGTGCTTCTCGAACGGCCCGGGCATCGCCAGGTTGCCGGTCTTCTCCGCCGAAAATCCGAATCGCCCGTAGTATGGCGCATCGCCCACCAGCACGATGGCGCCATGACCGAGGCGGCGCGCCTCGGCGATCGCATGACGTACCAGCGCCGAGCCGATGCCGCCGGCCTGCGCCTGCGGATCGACCGCAAGGGGGCCGAGGAGAAGCGCGGCGCGCCCGTCATCGCCCGCCTTGACGTCCCACAGGCGCACGGTGCCGACCAGTGTGCCGTCGGCCGTGCGGGCTGCGAAGGCCAGCCCTTCCGACGGCCTGCGCCCGCGGCGCAGCTTTTCCGACGACTTCCGCTTGCGGCCGTGCCCCATGGCACGGTCGAGCAGCGCCTCGCGCGCCGGCACGTCCGCGCGTCGCTCGGCGACGATCGCGAACGGCTGTACCGCGGGCTGGATTGCAGCATCAGTCATGGCATTGCCCTCAGGACGCGCGCGGCGCGTCACCAAAGCACCTTTCAGGAGGTCCGGATGGGATACGCAGGCGGGACCGGTTATCCCGCCTACGTGTTTCAGTCAGATGACGTAGGCCCGCAGCGGTTCGAAGCCGTTGAACGCCACGGCCGAGTAAGTCGTGGTATAGGCCCCGGTTCCCTCGATCAGCACCTCGTCGCCGATCGTGAGCGACAGCGGCAGCGGATAAGGGGCTTTCTCGTAGAGCACGTCGGCCGAGTCGCAGGTCGGGCCGGCGAGCACGCAGGGGCTCTTCTCGTCATCGTCGCGCGCCGTCACGATCGGGTAGCGGATCGCCTCGTCCATCGTCTCGGCCAGACCGCCGAACTTGCCGATGTCGAGATAGACCCAGCGGATGTTGTCGTTGTCGGCCTTCTTGGAGATGAGCACGACTTCCGACTTGATCACGCCGGCATTACCCACCATGCCGCGGCCCGGCTCGATGATCGTCTCCGGGATGCGGTTGCCGAAGTGACGAGACAGAGCCTCGAAGATCGCCTCGCCGTAGGCCTGCGCCGATGGGACATCCCTCAGGTAGCGCGTCGGGAAGCCCCCGCCCATGTTGACCATCCTCAGTTCGACACCCTCTTCGGCCAGCGTCGCGAACACCCGCTTGGCATCGGCCAAGGCGCGATCCCACGCCGAGAGGTCGCACTGCTGCGAGCCGACGTGGAACGACACACCATAGGCATCGAGACCGCTCGCCTTGGCATGACGCAGCACGTCGACCGCCATCGCCGGCACGCAGCCGAACTTGCGCGACAGCGGCCACTCCGCGCCCGCTCCGTCGGTGAGCACCCGGCAGAACACCTTGCTGCCGGGAGCGGCGCGCGCGACCTTGTCCACCTCTTCCACGCAGTCGACGGCGAAGAGGCGAATGCCGAGTTCGTAGGCGCGCGCGATGTCGCGCTCCTTCTTGATGGTGTTGCCGAAGGAGATTCGGTCCGCAGGCGCACCAGCGTCCATCGCCATCTCGATCTCGGCAACGCTCGCCGTGTCGAAGTGTGAGCCCATCGCGGCCAGGAGACGCAGGATTTCCGGCGCAGGGTTGGCCTTCACCGCGTAGTAGATTCGGGAATTCGGCAGGGCCTTCTCGAAGGCGCGATAGTTGTCGCGCACGACATCGAGATCCACCACGAGGCACGGACCGCTGGGACGTCGGGTGGCGAGGAAATCGAGGATACGCTGGGTGGCCATCGGTTTCTCCATCTGCGCTCGCGCGCAAGCACGGTCGTGCGCGCGGATCCCTCAGACCGCGACCGCACGTGGTCAAACAAAGGCGGGACGTAGGCTCATGGAGCCAGCCGGTGGAGACCCCGGATCCATGAACTGCCGTCTCGCGGCGATGGACTGAAGCCTTGCCCGGCTCCGGTCCGCTTTGTCTGCCTTGGCTTGGATGGGAAACCCAACCGCACTGCCGGCAAGGAAGGTGTGCCTCTTCAGTAACGCCGGCTGTTGGAAAGCCGGCAGAGACCAGAAAGGCCCGCACCGTCGTTGCTTCAAGGCGTCCTCGGATCAGGCGGTTGGCCGCTTGTCCGACCGGGCTCGTTACTTCCCGGGTACCGTCCCGATTGCCTCGCCATTCCGAGAACCGGGGGACGCCCACAGGCACGTGCGACTTTGGGCAAGCGCGATATAGGGACCAAGGCTGTTACAATCAACTGAAAAATTAGGCCGTGCCGACATCGTTTTCCCTGCGCGGAATGCCCCTGGCGGCACCTGTTTTTCAAGCAAATTCAGCACCTTATGGCGCCATCGACAGGCCAGCCGAACAAAAGGCGGAGGGGCAGCACCCCCGCAAGCGGCCTCACTTTTGGAGCCGCCGACGGCTGGACCCTGCCAGCGACGCCGGGAACCGCCCTGAGTGAGGATCGAATCAGCCTCCGCTTCGACCGGAATCAGGCGTCAGAAAACAGCCCGCCGTCACGAACACCCGGCCCCAGAAAAGACCGTGTCGCGGACAGGATCGGCGCCTGTCCGCTTGCGATCTCGGCCGGGCTGCGCAACTCTTCCGTTGATTCAACAGACCGGTGCGCCATGAACGCCACGCGCGATCCGTACAACGCCTTCCTCGACCTGCCCCCGGTCGAGGTTCCCAACGCATCCGCGGGGCCTCTGGCCGGGTTCACAGTCGCGGTGAAGGACATCTTCGACGTGAAGGGCATCACCACCGGCCGCGGCAATCCCGAATGGCGAGGTGAAGCGATACCGGCCCTCCGCAACGCGTCCTGCGTCCAGGCCCTGCTCGACGCCGGAGCGAGGTTCGCGGGAAAGACCGTAACGGACGAGTTCGCCTTCTCGCTGTTCGGGCAGAACGTGCATTTCCCGTTCCCGGTGAATCCCAAGGCGCCCGACCGCTATACCGGAGGTTCGTCCTGCGGTTCGGCTGCCGCGGTGGCGGGAGGTCTGGTCGACATTGCCCTGGGCTCCGACACCGGTGGCTCCATACGCTGCCCCGCCAGCTTCTGCGACCTCATCGGCCTGAGAACCACCTTCGGCCGGATTCCAATCGACGGCACCATGCCGCTCGCGGAGAGTTTCGACACGGTCGGCTGGTTCGCCCGGAACATCGACGTCTATGAGTCGGTAGCCTGGGTCCTGCTCGGCGAGGACCGCCACACGACACCGATCACACGCGCGGTGACGCTCGACGGCATCGCCAGTTTCCTCGCAGGTCCGGCGGAAGCTGCGGAACTCGCGCGCATGCGCAGCCTGGTTTCCCTCCCCATGACATCGCATGCCACCCTGCCCTTCTCGGCCAGGCCCGACGAACTCTACGGATGCTTCCGCAAGCTGCAGGCTGTTGAGGCGTGGCGCGAGCATGGCGAGTGGGTGACCCGCCACGACGACGCCGTCGCCCCCGGCACGCTTGAACGGATCCGCTACGGCTCGACGGTGACGCCCGAGATCGAGCAGGCCGAGCGCGACCGTCGCGAGACGTTCCGCGCTCAGTTCACCTCCTTCCTCGGCGGCGATGCGGTACTCGTACTCGCCACCATGCCGAGCGCGGCGCCACTTCGCAGCGACAGCGCAGAGGCCCTGCAGGCCTATCGCGAACGCGCGCTGCATGCGCTCTGCCTGGCCGGTCTCGCCGGCCTGCCGCAGATTTCGCTGCCTGTAGGCAGCGTGAACGGCGCGCCGTTCGGGCTGTCGCTCGTCGGCCCGCCCAACAGCGACCGGGCGCTGATCCGGCTGGGACGCACCATCCTGAGCAGCGCAGGCCAGGCGTAGCCCGTGGACACCCTAACCCGAATGCGCGCTTTCGTCGACGTGGTGGAGGCAGAAGGCTTCTCCGCCGCCGGCCGGAAGGTCGGCCGATCCAAGGCGCTCCTGTCGAAATATGTCCGCGAACTGGAGGACGAGCTTGGGGCGTTGCTCCTGAACCGCACGACACGCCAGTTTTCGCTGACCGAGTCCGGCCATACCTACTATCGGCGCGCCTCCGAGATCCTGCGCGAGATTGACAGTCTCGCAGACACGGTACGTGACACCTCCGGCGACGTGCGGGGCCGCATCAAGCTTTCCGCGCCGCGCACCCTGGCTGACGCGCCGATTGGCCAGTCCCTGATCGACTTCGCGAAGGCTCACCCGGCGATCACGCTCGAGATTCGCCTCGATGACCGCTTCGTCGACCTCGTCGAGGAAGGCTTCGATCTCGCCATCCGCATCACCCGGCTGGAGAGTTCGTCGCTGATTGCGCGGCGCCTCTCGCCGTTCAGCGTGAAACTGTGCGCATCGCCGGAAGTGATCGAGGCCTACGGGATGGTCGAACGCCCGCAGGACCTCGCGAAACGCCCCTGCGTCATCGACACCAACGGACGCTGGCTGTCGAACTGGCCTTTCCTGAACGAGTCCGGCGACATCACGAGCGTATCGGTCAGCGGCCGTATCGAGGTCAACAGCCCGATGGCGGCGCGCGCCGCTGCGGTGTCCGGCCTCGGTTGGGCAGTACTGCCGGATTTCATTGCCGCTCCCGACCTGGCGGCGGGCAGGCTCGTGTCAGCGCTGGACGACTGGATTCCGAAGGGCGGCGGCATATTCGCCGTCTATCCCCACCGCCGTTATCTGCCGGCCAAGGTGCGCGTCCTCGTCGATTTTCTCGTTCAATGGTTCCGTCAGAACGGAACGCATTGAGGTCCAGCTCGCCCGGGGCCGCGGAGCTTGCGTTCGGCGCAACTCAGCTCGTGTAATCCCGCTCGTCGGAAATCACCTTGCCATCGTTCGGCAGAGTTCCGGGGCCGACGACTTCGACCCGGCCGCCGAGCCGGGTGACCTCGCGGATGACTGCTTCCGCCGCGGTGACATCGGGCACGGCGCCGGTCGCGGGCTCCACCCGCACTGTCATCACGTCGGACGCACCTTCGCGGCTCACGACCAACCGGGCCCGCGCGACCTGCGGCAGCCGCCGGACGATGTCGGCGACCTGCGCGGCATCCACGAACATGCCCTTCACCTTCGTTCGCTGGTCGGCGCGTCCCAGCCAGCCGCGAATGCGCCTGTTGGTGCGCCCGCACGGCGACGGCTCGGAAATGAAGGCGGAAAGGTCGCCGGTTCCGAGGCGAACCAGCGGATAGGCCGGGTCGAACCCGGTCACCACCACCTCACCTACCTCGCCGTCCGGCACCGGGTCCGACGTGCCGGGCCGCACGATCTCGACCAGAACATGCTCGTTCACGATCATGCCCGTCAGCGCCTGACCATCGGGTCCGAGGCTTTCGTAGGCGATCACCCCGAACTCGGCGGTCGCGTAGGACTGCGCGACCGAAATGCCGCGCTCGGCATATTCCGCCCGCAGCGACGGGAAAAGCGCGCCACCCGACACCAGACCCCGCCGGAACGACGAGAGGTCCTTGCCGGCTTCGCGAGCCCGGTCGAGCAGGATCTTGAGGAAGTCCGGCGTGCCGGTGAAGACCGTGGGCCGCAGCGCCTCTGCCGCATCGACCTGCTGGTCCGTGCTTCCTGTGCCGGCTGGAAACACCACGCAGCCGAGTGCCCGCGCGCCCGCATCCAGCAGGAAGCCTCCCGGCGTCATGTGGTAGCTGAAGGCGTTGTGGACGGCGTCGCCGGCACGCACGCCGGCCGCGAAGAAGGCCCTGGCCGCAGCCCGCGCCACCTCGACGCGGTCGTCCCCAACCTCCCAGATCGGCCCAGGCGACTGGAAGACGCGCCGCCCCTGCAACTTCGAGAGATCCACCAGCCCCCCAAAGGGCGGGATTCGGGCCTGGCGTTCCATAACCTCCTGTTTGCGCATCACCGGGATGCGCGCCAGAGCGGCCCGGTCGCGCAGGTCGTCCGGATCGATCCCGTCGAGCCGCTCCGCAAGCGCCGGCAGCCGCGGTCCCGCCTCCCGCACGAGTTTCCTAAGCGAGGCAAATAGCGCCGCCTCGCGTTCCTCCGGGCTACGGACTTCAAGCTCGTCGAAGACTTCGGGCATTGCGGCCTCCTGGCGGAACTTATCGCAGCACCCTGATCCAGCGTGCAAGGTTGACGAGGGACATCAGCGCGCCCGCCAGATAGCTCAGGGCGGCAGCGCGCAGCACGCTTCTGATGGCCGGCATGTCTTCCGGGGCGAGATAGCTCCCGTTCTTCAGGATCGGCAGCGCCTTCTTGAAGCTTGCATCGAATTCGACCGGCAGGGTGACGGCATCCACCACCACGCGCACCGCCATCAGGCCCATGCCCACCGCGCCTACGGCGATCAGCACCGCCGGATGGCGTGCCAGCGCGGCGAGAACCGGCGCGGCGATGAAGAACAGAACTGCCAACCGATCCGTGCGCATCGCGATCTTCACCAGACGCTGGCGCAGTTCCAGCATTCGGTCCCCGCGCGAGTGCTGGATTGCATGGCCGACCTCATGCGCCGCCACCGCAACGGCCGACAGCGAGCGCCCGTCGTGATGCTGGCGCAGGAGGCGGACGGTCCGGCTGTCCGGATCGTAGTGATCGCCGAGGCCGGTGATCTCGACCCGCACGTTCTTCAGGCCGAAGCGGTCCAGCAGATGACGGGCGAGTTCGCCACCGGTGCCCTGAAGGTCAGGGCGGTCGTTGCCGTGACGCGTTAGCGTGTGCCGCACCCACAGCTGCGGCAGCAGAATGACGGCCAGCAACGCGACGATGACCAGTCCGATCATCGTCGCATCGGTATCCTGCCGATCAGGCCCGTCGGTTGAGGACGAACTTCTGTCCGGTCGAGCTGGTGCAGTTCATCTGGTTCGGCGTGACGAGCAGGCAATTGACGTTCGTCGTGGTGTTGCGGATCAGGGAAACGACCGTGATCTCGGCCATGTTTCCGTTCACTCGATAGGTGCCGTCGGCCAGCTTGTTGCCCGTATCCAGCGCATTGGTGGTGAACACGCCACCGGAGAGCCGCGACACGGCCACGCCGTCGCTGCTCAGCCACTCGCCTTCCACGCCTTTCGGAGTCGCCACCGCAGGTCCGCGCGAATCGCTGCCACCGCCGCCCAGGCACCCCGCCAGCGAGACGAGGGCAGCCGACAGCACGGCCACCCGTCCCAAGATTCGCGCGTCGATCCTCATCGTTCCTTCCTTTCCTCGCTCCGCCCGACACAAACCAATCACTGATCGGACGGAGAATGCAAGGCGGCAGGTTGTGAAGCCTGCGCTATCTCACCAGTATGTTGCGGAACTGCCAGGGGTCGCTCTCGTCGAGATCCTCGGGGAAGAGGCCCGGCCGGTCTTTCAGCGGCGTCCAGTCCGTATAGTAACCCTCCACGGGGCCGAGATACGGAAGCTGGACTTCGAGGCAGCGGCGGTAGTCCATCTCGTCGGTTTCGACGATGCCGGCGTTCGGATTTTCCAGCGCCCAGACCATTCCGGCCAGCACCGCGGACGTCACCTGCAGCCCCGTCGCATTCTGGTAGGGCGCGAGCTTGCGGGCCGCCTCGAGGCTGAGGTGCGAACCATACCAGTAGGCGTTCTTGGCATGGCCGTAGAGCAGCACGCCGAGTTCGTCGATGCCGTCTACCAGTTCGTCCTGTTCGAGCACGTGAAGGACGGGCTGTGCCTTGCCGCCGGCGCCAAACATCTCGTGCAGCGACAGAACGGCGTCGTTGCAGGGGTGGTAGGCGTAGTGGCAGGTCGGACGGTAGACGACCTCGCCGTGCTTGTCTCGCACGGTGAAATAGTCGGCAATCGAGATCGACTCGTTGTGCGTGACGAGGAACCCGTATTGCGGACCCGGTGTCGGGCACCAGGTACGCACCCGCGTGTTGGCCCCCGGCTGTTCGAGGTAGATCGCAGCCTTGCTGCCCTTCTTCTGCTTCTTGGCGTTCTTCGGTATCCACTTCTCGTGGGTACCCCAGCCGAGCTCGGCCGGCTGCAGCCCTTCCGCAATGAAGCCTTCAACGGACCAGGTGTTCCAGAACACGTTCAGCGGCTTGGGATTGCGCGCGCGCTGCGTGTCCCGTTCGGCGATGTGGATGCCCTTGACCCCCGCCTTTTTCATCAGCTTGGCCCAGCCCGCCCGGTCATCGGTAGCCGGTTCCTTGAAATCCAGGCCGAGATCGCGCGCGAGATTGATGAGCGCCTGCTTGACGAACCACGACACCATGCCCGGATTGGCGCCGCAGCAGGACACGGCAGTGGTGCCGCCGGGCCGCTTGCGGACCTCTTCGCGGACTGTTTCGCGCAGCGCGTAGTTGGTGCGCGAGGCGTTCGAAGCCTTGTCGTCGAAGTAGAAGCCGAGCCATGGCTCGACCACCGTGTCGATGTAGAGCACGCCGAGCTTGCGGCAGAGTTTCATCAGGTCGAGCGAGCCGGTGTCGACCGACAGGTTGACGCAGAAGCCCTGCCCGGAACCTTCCGTCAGCAATGGCTTGAGCAGCTCCTTGTAGTTGTCCTTGGTAACGGCCGCCTGCACGAAGCGGATGCCGCGCTCGTCGAGAAGTTTCTTGTCGGTGTCGCGAGGGTCGATCACGACCATGCGGTTCTTGTCGAATTTGAAATGGCGTTCGATGAGCGGCAGCACACCCCTTCCGATCGAGCCGAAGCCGATCATCACCAGAGGACCCGTGATTTCACCGTGGACCGGCCACTTTTCCTTCGCCATTCACTTCTCCGACCTTGAGCAAGCACGCCTTGCTGACGTGCAAGACTGGCTTAAGCACGCCCGACCGTGAGAATAAAGCCAAATCGGCAGAACGACGTTGTGCGCCCCGGTTCTCGGTGAGGCGCAAAGGTCAGTAGTAGCGCACGATATCCGGCCGGCGCCATCCATGCTCCCCGCGTTCGGGAACGAGCGGACGGATCCGATGAGGCCAGGGGTTGGACCCCGCGCGCAGCCAGTCGAGGCTGTCCAACCAGAAACCGGCAGCGTTTCGGTCGTAGAATAGCCCGAAGTGCCCGACCTCTTCCTGCCCGATGTCGGAGGGCGAGAGTATGACAATCTCGGCCCGCGCACCGGTGTAGTTCGACAGGGTTCGCCGGAGCGCGGCCGGCGTGGCGTAGGGATCGTCGGACATGCCCACGGCGAGGATGTCTGCCGATACCGAGGCGATGCGCCGCCGCACTTCGGCCCGCATCTGCCTCGGATGATTGCGCTCGAGCGCGCCGCGCTGAAACGCCCATTCGAATGCGACGCCCGCCGGGAGATCCTCCAGCCAGCCGAACCGCGATCCCGGGAAGTAGCCGTAGGCCGCCGTGAGCAGCGGCATGGCGACATGCCATTTCCAGAACAGCCGCCAACGTTGCCCATGCGCATAGTCAGGCCAGTGGCCGAACTGTCCGCCGACCGACAGGATGCGCCGGACATGAACCGCACTTTCGGCCAAGCCCGGAAGCGCCCCGCCTACACTGTGTCCCACCACGAAGATCGGCCGATCCGGCCGGCGCTCACGCGCAAACCGCATCACCGCGTCGAAGTCGAACATGCCCCAGTCGGACCAGCGGAAGCCGCATTTCCGCAGGTCGCCCCTGCGGGACTCGCCAATGCCCCTGTAGTCATAGGTAATGGCGTCGAACCCGTGCATGGCGAGGAAAGCCGCGTAGCGACGGTAGTGGCTGGCGCGCACACCGGTCGCCGCGTTGATGATGACGGTGCCCTCGGCCCGAGGGCCGCCCGCCCGCCACAGGCGACCTGCAAGCAGGATGCCGTCGCTGCATGCGATCTGGACGGTCTCGCCGGCACAGCTCTCAAGGGAACGCATCGCTGACCTCCATTGGAGAGAGCTCAGGATAGCGACGTGGCCTTGCCGCTTACACTCACTAGTCGGTATACATGGCTATGGCTACGCAACCGCTCTCCACCCGCGACCGACTGGTCGCCGCGGCGTCAACGCTGTTCTATGCGCATGGAATCCGTGCGATCGGCGTCGACGCCATCGCGGCCAAGGCCGGCGTCACCAAGCGCACGCTCTACTACCACTTTGCCAGCAAGGACGAACTGGTGGCCGCATACCTCGCCGTACGCGACACGCCGAACCTCGCCGCGTTCCAGAAATGGTACGAGCAAACGGAGGGCGGCGCGCCGGAGAAGGTTCGAGCCGTCTTCAAGGGCATCGAGGAATTCGCCACCCACCCGAAATGGCGCGGTTGCGGTTTCCTGCGGACGCCGGCCGAACTCGCCGACCTGCCGGGCCATCCGGCAATCAAGCTGGCGTCCGCCCACAAGAAGCGGGTTGAAGCCTGGTTCGCCGAGGTTCTCGGTCAGGCTGGTGCTGCAAACAGCGTTATGCTCGCCCGTCAGGTAATGGTCTTGTTGGACGGAGCGCTGGCCGACATGCTCGTCCATCGCGACAGGGCCTACATCCAGGCGGCCGGCCAGGCCGCGTCCAGCCTTGTCGCGGCCGCCCTGACCGCGGCGCAGACTGCCTAGACCGAGAGCTTACGACGCCGCGATGCGCCTCAGCGCTGCGACCAGCCGGTCGCGGTCGGCGGTCAGTCCCTTGTAGTCGAGTTGCGCCTCGTCGAGCTCAAGGAGCTGCTCGGCGAAGGAAGCTGCAACGCTTTGCCGGTCCGCTCGCCGTGCCAGCATGGCGACCGGATCGAGATGAATGCGTATCGCGAACAGGATGTCGCCGGACAGGGGCAGCTTGCGCAAAGTCTGCCGCTCGACACGCACTCGTGCCTGACGGGCGACATTGTCATCGGTGAACTTTGCAGGGCGCTCGTTGCTGCGGACATCGCGCTCGGAGTTCGAGAGCGGATGATAGAGCTCGTCATTGTCCTGAATCGACCAGTTGAAGCGCTCAACGGGTCGGTCGACCTTGAGGTTGTCGAACATCCGCGCGATCAGGTCGGCGTTGCGCGTTCCCGGTCCGAAGCCCGGAACCGGCCTATGGATCTCGTGCATCGGCCGGCCGAACTTCTCGATGAGCGACCAGGACGACGGAAAGCACAAGGCGCCGGCTGCCAGCCGCCACCCAGCCTCGCCCCTGCGCATCAGGATCAGATCCTCCTGCACCAGCAGCGAAGCCGTCCGGAGCGGCGGGTCGTCGCTGTCGCGGGCAGCTGCCAGCCGGGCCGGAAGGCTGCGCCGCCATTCGTCATCGGCAGACAGACGGTCGGCATGCTCGCCGAGATGCGCCACCAGCACCTCCAGTACCTCGCGCTGCGCGGCGCGCGTCTCCTCTTCCTCGACGAAAACGAGATCGGGGATCGTGGCGTAGACTCGCTGCTTCTCGATGAGGTGGTCCCGGTAATGCTCATCCACCTCGATCCACGTCGACGGATCGAGCGGCTTCAGCCCGATGGTGAACATGCGGGAGGAGCCGTCATAGGGCGTGTGGGCGAGAGGCATGGAATTGCGGAACTTGCGAAACTGGGACATGCATGAGGAACATGCCAGACACGTCGCCGTCAATCGGCCACATCGACCCGAGCGGGGATCAGCCCCCGCAAGGCGTTGCCGACGAAGATCGACCCGGCATTTGCCAAGTCCGGCGGAACCAGCACGCGCTCGACCGCCGTCCCGCTTTCGAGTAACTCCGCGCGCAGCACCCCCGCGAGCAGCCCGCACTGAAGCGGCGGCGTCAGCAGCGGTCCGCCATCGCCGGGATCGACGAAGACCGTCGTGATCGTGCCCTCACACACCTCGCCGCGTTCGTTGAGCAGGATGACCTCGTCAACGTCCGACGCCGCGAACTCGGCACGGGCGGCTTCATAGGCAGCGCGCCGCGTCGTCTTGTGGCGCAGCAGCGGATCACCCGAGGAAAGGCGGGTACGGGCGAACGCCAGCCGCCAGACGGTGCCGTCCGGCACGGAAGCGAAATCATGCGTCGTCAGCGTCGGCGTCCCGTCCGGCCCGAGCAACAGGCGCACCCGCAACGGCCCTTCCGCATCGACCTCGCCGAGCATCCTGCGGGTCGCCGCAAGATCGCATGGCAGGCCGAGGGCATCGGCCGACGACGAAAGCCGGGAAAGATGTCGTTCGAGGCGCAGGAAGCCGGTCGCCGGCTCCCAGCGCATCGTCTCGATCAGCCCGAAGTCGGCGGCGTCCCGGTGGCAAAGCGCGCTTTCAGCAGGCATTCCTCGTACTCGGCCTCCACCGTCGAATCGAACACGATGCCGCCGCCGACATTGTAGACGGCCTCGCCATCCGGAAAGAGCGTGATGGTGCGGATGGCGACGGAGAAGCGCATCCGCCCGTCTGGCGCGATCCACCCGATCGCCCCGCAATAGACGTCGCGCGGCACGCCCTCGAGCTCATGCAGGATTTCCATGGCCCGTATCTTCGGCGCGCCGGTTATCGACCCGCACGGGAACAGTGCCGCAAAGACGTCGCGGATCGACAGGTTGGGCAACAGCTTCGCCCGCACCCGGCTGATCATCTGGTGCAGCGTAGGGAAGCTCTCGATGCGGAAGAGCTCCGGCACGTCGAGCGTCCCCACCTCGCTGATCAGCGAGATGTCGTTGCGCAGCAGGTCGACGATCATGCGATTCTCGGCCTGGTTCTTGGGATCGTCGTGCAACCCCTGGCGCGCCGCCTCGTCCTCGGCCGGAGTTGTCCCGCGCGGCGCCGTGCCCTTCATCGGATGCGTCTCGATCCAGCCCTCGGCATCGATCTCGAAGAAGAGTTCCGGAGATCGCGAGACGATCGCCGGGCCGCCGAGTTCGACGAGGGCGCCGTAGCGCACGGGCTGTCGCGCCGTCAGCGCGTCGAACACCGACAGCGGCGTTCCCGTCCAATGCGCGCGGACCGGAAAGGTCAGGTTGCCCTGGTAGCAGTCGCCCGCGCGCAGATGACCGTGCAGTCGCTCGAAACGCGGACGATAGTCCCGGAAGCTCCACGCCGCCCGGGCATCGAAGATGGGCCCGTTGCTGGGCAGCGCCGTGTCACTGGCCGGCTCCGTCTCCGGTTCGTTGTCGAAAACCCCCAAACAGACCAGGGGCGTGCGGCGCCCGGCCGGAAGCAGCGGACGCAACTTGGGCTCGAGCAGGTAGCCGGCCTCGTAGGACATGTAGCCCGCGAGCCACTTCCCAGCCCCCCGCGCGGCCTCGGCGCGCGCCAGTACAGCCTCGAACCCGCTGGGATCATCGGCGCGAAGAATCTCGGCGGGCGCGCGGAAATGCGTTTCCGTCCCGGCCAGATCGTCGCGAAACAACACAAAGGGCGACGCGGTCAAACGCGTGAAGGCAACGCCCCGCGCTGCCCCCTTCTGTTCTGCCCGCAATCGCCTCCAAACGGGAGTTCAATCCTCACGGCCACGTCGGCCAACCTGCATGCCAGAGAGAAAGCCTCGATGTCGCCGCCCCGGTGACTTCCCGTTGCGGGGCGGCATCCTACTCCAGGCCCTCCAGCTCGTCGATGAGCGACGAGATGACGGCAAGGCCCTTCTGCCAGAAACCCGGATCGGAAGCGTCCAGTCCGAAGGGCTCGAGCAGTTCCGAGTGATGCTTGGTGCCGCCGGCACGCAGCATGTCGAAGTACTTCTCCTGGAAGCCGCGCTCCGCGTTCTGGTAGACGGCGTAGAGCGAGTTCACCAGGCAGTCGCCGAACGCGTAGGCGTAGACGTAGAACGGCGAGTGGATGAAGTGCGGGATGTAGGTCCAGAAGGTCTCGTATCCCGGCCGCAGCTCTATTGCCGGACCGAGGCTCTCCTTCTGCACCTCCAGCCAGAACAGGCCGATCCGGTCGGCGGTGAGCTCGCCGTTCTTGCGTTCGGTATGCACCTTCCGCTCGAACTCGTAGAAGGCGATCTGGCGCACGACCGTGTTGATCATGTCCTCGACCTTTTGCGCCAGCATCGCCTTGCGCTCGCGCCGGTCCGTCGTCTTGTCGAGCAGGGACCGGAAGGTCAGCATCTCGCCAAAGACCGACGCCGTCTCGGCGAGCGTCAGCGGCGTCGAGGCCATCAGCGCACCCTGCCCCGCGGCCAGCACCTGGTGCACGCCGTGGCCAAGTTCGTGCGCCAGCGTCATCACGTCCCGCGGCTTGCCCATGTAGTTCAGCAGCACATAGGGATGCGCCGACGGCACCGTGGGATGGGCGAAGGCACCCGGCGCCTTGCCCGGCCGCACCGGCGCGTCGATCCACTTGCGGTCGAAGAATGTCCGGGCAATGTCCGCCATGTCCGGGGAGAACCGGTGGTAGGCACCAAGAACCGTGTTCTTCGCTTCGTCCCATGCGATCGTCGCCTGCGGTGTTTCCGGCAGCGGCGCGTTGCGGTCCCAGTGGTTCATGGTTTCCATGCCCAGCCACCGCGCCTTCATCGCATAGTAGCGGTGCGACAGCCGCGGATAGGCTTCGCGAACGGCGGCTGCCAGTGCGTCAACGACATCACGCTCGACCCGGTTCGCCAGGTGGCGCGAATCCGCGATGTCCTGGAAGCCGCGCCAGCGGTCGGAGATCTCCTTGTCCTGGCGAGCGTGTTGGTGATCAGCGTGAAGATCCGCAGGTTCTCGCGGAACGTCTTGGCCAGCGCCTCCGCCGCCCGGCGACGAACTTCAGGGTCCGGATCCTGCAGGCGGTTGAGCGTCGGTTCGAGCGTCAGCTCCTCGCCGTCGACGTGGAAGCGCAGCGCCGTCATCGTCTCGTCGAAGAGCCGGTTCCAGGCGGCACGCCCGGTGATCGACTTTTCGTGGAAGAGCTGCTCGATGCGGTCCTCCAGCTGGTACGGCTTGTCCTTGCGCAGGTCCAGGACCCACGGCCGGTAGTGGGCGAAGTCCTTGTCGACTTCGAATGCCCCCGCGATCAGCTCGTCATCCACCTGGTTGAGTTCCAGGGTGAAGAACAAGAGATGGGCGCTGGCGTCCGTCATCCGCTCCTGCACGTCGCCATAGAACTTGGCGCGCTGCGGATCGGACGTGTCTCCGGCGTAGATCAGCCCCGCATAGGACATGATCCGCCCCATCAGCTCCTCGAGAGCCTCGTACTCCTGCAGGAGCTTCCCGAGGCGGCCGGCGCTTCCCTTTGCGGCCTCGTCGGCGAGCTTGCCCTTCCATGTGGCCTCGAAGGCCACCGACCGCTCGGCCGCCAGCGCCAGGTCGCGTTTCAGTTCGGACGAGTCCATCCCGGGATAGAGGTCGGCAAGGTTCCATTCCGGAAGATCACCAAGCTCCGCGGAGCTGACATTCCCGGCCTTTCCGGCGGCAGTCGGCATCGTCGATCCTCTTCTTAGGGTTGCGGGAGCGCTATCCCGGAAGGCTTAAATGCTTATTTATGTCTGGCTGCAAACATGATCCAGACGGCATTCGTGCCCAAATCCGGTTACTCCACCAGCGTGGCTCATGTCGGTCCGCATCCTGATCGTTGACGACGACCCGGTCCAGCGCCGTCTGCTTCAAGCGGCGGTCACCCGCTTCGGCTACGAGGCAGTTCTCGCCGAGGACGGCCGCGCAGCCATCGAGATCATGGAGCGCGAGGAACCGTTCGGCGCCATCATCCTCGACCTCATGATGCCGGGTCTTGACGGGCTGGGGGTGCTCCGGACGATGGCAGAGCGCGGCATCGAGCGACCGGTCATCGTCCAGACGGCGCAGGGCGGCATCGAGTCCGTCGTCGGCGCGATGCGCGCAGGCGCCTTCGACTTTGTCGTCAAGCCGGCATCCCCCGAGCGCCTGAAGATCGCCATTGCCAACGCGCTGAAGGTGGAGGAGCGCGGCAACGACGTTCGCCGGCAGGCGAAGCGCGGCGGGGAACCTGCGTTCACCGAAATCGTCACTCGCAGTGCGGCGATGGAAAAGGTACTGCGCCTCGCCCACAAGGCTGCGGCCTCGAACATCCCCGTCCTCATCGAAGGCGAATCCGGCGTCGGCAAGGAACTGGTCGCGCGCGCCATACAGGGGGCCAGTGACCGCCGGGGAAAGCCCTTCGTCACCGTGAACTGCGGCGCAATCCCTGAAAACCTGGTGGAATCCATCCTCTTCGGTCACGAGAAAGGCGCCTTCACCGGGGCTACCGAGAAGCACACCGGCAAGTTTCTCGAGGCCAATGGCGGCACGCTCTTCCTTGACGAAATCGGCGACCTTCCCCTGCCCGTGCAGGTGAAACTGCTGCGCGCCGTGCAGCAGGGGGAGATCGATCCCGTCGGTGCGCGCTCCAGCCTGAAAGTCGACATCCGTCTCGTCTCGGCCACGCACCGCAATCTGCTTGAGCAGGTCAAGGAGGGCCGCTTTCGCGAGGACCTGTTCTACCGGCTGAACGTCTACCCGATTACGGTGCCGCCGCTTCGCGAGCGGAAAGAGGATGTCGAGCCGCTGATCCGGCATTTCCTCAAGCGCTTCTCCGACGAGGAAACCGGCGGCCGCGTGCGCAACATTTCCAGCCGCGCGCTGGCGATGCTCGAGTCCTACGACTGGCCCGGCAACATCCGGCAGCTCGAAAACGCCGTCTTCCGCGCCGTCGTCCTGTGCGAGGGGGACACGCTCACCGAGGAGGAGTTCCCGCATATCCGCGCCCAGGTGGAGGGTACGGTCGAGCTCCGCGGCCTGACCGAGACGGCTCTGCCGGCGGCCGCCCCGCCCGCTCCCGAGGCCTCCGAACCGGCACCCGCGCCGCAACAGCCGCCGGCTCGGGAGTTGTGCGGCCAGCTTCGGGCCGTGGACGAACAGGGCGAGATCCGACCGCTCGCGGACATCGAACACGAAATGATCCTGATGGCGATAGACCACTATGCCGGTCAGATGAGCGAGGTCGCGCGCCGCCTGGGGATCGGGCGCTCGACGCTCTACCGCAAGCTGAAGGACTACGGTATCGACCCGGAAACTGGCCGTTCCACCCCGATCGCGTTCTGACCGCGTGGCCTCCAACAGGTTAACAAGCCTTGACGCCGCGCTCACTGGGTATGCTATCCCTTAACCAAGGGGAACAGCAGGGACAGTGGGCCGGCATTCTGCCACGCTCTCACCGCATTTCTGCTTCAATAAGCCCCAATTAACCATTTGGAACGATAGTCGGGTGATCGGAGAATCCGGGGCCCGGTGATCAAGTCCGGGGACAAACGGCAACCTTAGGGCCATTTGATTTGATCAGTACCGAGCGGATGGATCGCCCGCGGAAAGCGAAAGCATTCTGTTGGGCAGGGTGGATTGCAGGCCTCGCGGTATCGATGGCGGCAGTGTTTGCGACGCAGGCAGCACATGCCGAAACCCGCACGCTGAAGCTCTACTTCGTCCATACCAAGGAAAAGGCCGAGATCACCTTCAAGCGCAATGGCCGGTACGACGCGACGGGCTTGCGTCAGGTCAACCAGTTCCTGCGTGACTGGCGGCGCAACGAGCCAACCAAGATGGACCCGCGGCTTCTCGACCTCGTCTGGGAAGCCTACCAGGCCGTGGGCGCGCGCGACTACATCCACGTCGTCTCCGCCTATCGTTCGCCCGCCACCAATTCGATGCTGCGCAGCCGCAGCAAGGGCGTCGCCAAGAAGAGCCAGCACATGCTGGGCAAGGCGATGGACTTCTACATTCCCGGTGTAAGCCTCAAGAAGCTGCGCGACACCGGGCTGAAGATGCAGGTCGGCGGCGTCGGCTACTACCCGACGTCCGGTTCGCCCTTCGTGCATTTCGACGTCGGCAATGTCCGCCACTGGCCGAGGCTCAGCCGCCAGGAACTCGTCTCCATCTTCCCGAATGGCAAGACGCTCCACGTGCCCAGCGATGGCAAGCCGCTGCCCGGCTTCGAGGATGCGGTGGCTTCCTACGAGGCCCGTCGGAAGAATGGCACCACCGCACTGGCGCTGGCCTCCCCCTCAAGGACGAAGCCCTCCAAGAGCCTGCTTGCTGCCCTGTTCGGCGGCGGGGCCGACGAGGACGAAGAGGCGGCGATCGCCGCGCAGGTGGCGGCTCCGCAGCGCGCGGCCGCCCCTGCCGAGAAGTCGGCGAAGAAGGTCGAGCCCCCGAAGGTCGTCGAACAGGCCGTGGAAGCCAAGCCGGCGCCCAAGGAAGAGGTGCCCGGCATCCGGATCGTGCCTCCGGACCAGGCCAAGCGGGTGGACATGCCGGCGGTCGTGGAAGAAGCCGCTCCCGAGCCGGAGCCCATTCCCGAGACCCCGGAAACCATCATCGCCTCGCTTTCGCCGCGCAACATCCCCATTCCCCAGCTGGCGCCGCGCCCGAAGGCAGACGTCGGGGCGGCGGTCGCTCTGGCGCAGGCGGCCGACCCGGCCGCGCCGGAAGAGCCCGCCAGCATTCCGTTCGGCATGGCGCGCGAGGAGGATGTCTCGTTGGCCGACGCCGCGAAGCCGGCCGAAGCTCCGGTGGTCGAGGTCGCTGTGAACATTCCGGTGCCGACGCCTCGTCCTGGCCGCACCCCGCCTTCGACCAACGTGACCGAGCCGCAGGACACGGCCCTGCTGGCGTTGGTGTCGACGGATCGTGCGATCACCACGCTGAGTGACGCCAATGTGCCGCTGCCGCAAATGCGCGACGCTGCGCAGGACAGCGCACAACACGTGACCGATCCGACGCTGAGCGTCATCCCGATGGCACGGCCCGAACTTACCGTTGGTTCGGTCAAGCGCAGCCCGGAGGAAGAGGCCGCCCTGGCCGCGGCTCTGCGGGAAAGCGAGCAGCGCGTTGCGGCGCTCGCCGACGCCGCCCAGCGCAGCGCCAACGCCACCGCGATCGCCACCGACGACGACACGGCGCGCACGACGCGCAAGGCAGCCCGCCCCACCCGCAAGGATGGGCGTCCGGACCGCAAGGCGGTCGTCGTTGCCGCGCAGCCTGACGCAGCGCGTTGGGCGCTCTCCACGGACATGGTCACGCAGGTGAGCCAGTCCACCACTGCACCGTCCTTCGCCTACAACGCGGTCATCACCGCGCCCCGGGAGGTTTACACGGCAGGCTTCCACCGCGAAGACCGCCAGGTCGACCCCAATCGCTTCTCGGGCAAGGCCGTGGAGTTCCTCTCGGTCGCCCGCTTCGAGTAGCGGTTACCCTCGGCAGGCCGATGGCCTGCCGACCACCTGACTGCGTTTCCAAATTCTGCAGATGGAAGCCGGAGCGAATTTGCGCGCCGCATGCTGCACGGCGTAAATGCCGCGGCTGTGCAGACGGGCAACCTGTCGCTTCGCTGGTGGAGGCTGACAGGAAAAGCCGTCGAAATACCCGGGGTCGCAATTCCGAGGCGGCTCCTGCCCGCCCCGGCTGAGGCAGGCGAAATCCTACGCGGCGAGCCCGGCCGCTTCGTGCGCCAGCGCCTCGATTCCTGCCCAGTCCTTCGCCTTGACCAGGTCGTCCGGTGCCACCCAGGAACCTCCGACGCAGATCACGTTCGGCAGGGAGAGGTACTCCCTGACGTTCTTCTGCGAGATGCCGCCCGTGGGGCAGAAGCGGATGCCCGAAAAGGGCGAGGCGAGCGCCTTGAGGAAGCCCGCGCCACCGGCCTGCTCGGCCGGGAAGAACTTCAGGAAGTCGAGCCCCGCATCACGGGCCAGCATGATCTCGCCCGGCGTGATCGCCCCCGGCAACAGGGGCACCGGGCTGTCGGCGGCGGCACCAAGCAGGTTGGTCGTGACCCCGGGACTGACGATGAAGCGCGCGCCGGCCTTTGCGGCGTCTGCAAACTGCGCGTGATCGAGGATCGTGCCGGCGCCGACGACAGCCTCCTCCACCTCCGCAGCGGCGCGGCGAATGCATTCAAGCGCATCGCGAGTCCTCAGGGTGATCTCGACCAGGCGCAATCCGCCGCGTGCCAGCGCACGCGTCAGCGGAACGGCATCCTCCACTCGCTCGATCTTCACCACCGGGATAACCGGCTGGCCGGCAAGAAGGGCGAGAAGCTGTTCGGTCTTGGCGCTCATCGGGACGATTCCTTATTCGTTAAACCGATTAACACCCGGCCTGCCCGCCTGTCCACGCGCGACCTACCGTCGCCCTGCGGGTCGGAACTTGCCAAGTCCCGAGCTAGTCCTTACGCAACGGCCCATGTCCTCAACCCATTCGACCACGGCATTCAGGGTGGCGGCGCTGTACCGGTTCTGCCGGCTGCCGCATTATCGTGACCTGCGTGCGCCCCTCGCCGAACTCTGCTGCGGGCACGGGATCAAGGGTACCCTTCTGCTCGCTCCGGAAGGCATCAACGGCACCGTCGCCGGAACCGCCCAAGCCATTGAGGAGCTGATGGACTGGCTGGGGGCGAGACCCGAGTTCGCCGGTGCCGAAGTCAAGTTCAGCACCGCCTCGCAGATGCCGTTCCATCGCATGAAGGTGCGACTGAAGCGCGAGATCGTCACCATGGGCGTGACGGAAGTCGATCCGCTCGAAGGCGTCGGCGCCTATGTCGAGCCCAAGGAGTGGAACGCGCTCATCTCCGATCCCGACACGGTCGTCATCGACACCCGCAACGACTACGAGGTCGGCCTCGGCACCTTCGAGGGCGCTCTCGATCCGGAGACGCGCACCTTCCGCGAGTTCCCGGCCTGGCTGGAGCGCAACCGCAACAGGCTAGCCGGCAAGCGGCTCGCCATGTTCTGCACTGGCGGCATCCGCTGCGAGAAGGCCACCGCCTATGCGAAGGCGCAGGGCTTCGACGATGTCTTCCACCTCAAGGGCGGAATCCTGAAATATCTGGAGACGGTACCGGAGAGCGAGAGCATGTGGCGCGGCGAGTGCTTCGTCTTCGACGAACGGGTCTCCGTCCGCCATGGACTGGTGGAGGGTGAGGCTGAACTGTGCCGGGCCTGCCGGATGCCCGTCACGCCGGAGGAGCGCCTGTCGCCCCATTACCGGGTAGGCATCTCCTGCGCCCGTTGCTACGACAGCCGCACCGACGATGATCGCGCGCGCTACGCGGAACGGCAGCGTCAGGTGGAGCGCGCCCAGCGCCTCGGCGAGAGGCTTCCAATCGGGAGTTGACCCCTCCCCGCCTTTGCCGGTCATTGCATTGTCGCGGGCTGCCGCCTAACTCTGCCTGATCGGGAGACCGCCCGCAGCGGGCGCAAGGAGCGGAGAGCGCGATGTTCGACCCCAAGAAACTGCTTGATGGACTGCTCGCCACCCAACTGCCGGGCACCGGCGGTTCCGTCCGTGACGGCGCCGACAAGGCGCTGCAGATGGCCAAGGACAATCCACTTGCCGCAGGCGCGCTCGCAGCCGTCCTGCTCGGCACCGATAGCGGCCGCAAGGTCACCGGCACGGCCGTCAAGCTCGGCGGGCTGGCCGCAATCGGCGGCCTCGCTTACCAAGCCTACAAGAACTACCAGGCCGGCAACCAGCCGTCGCCCGATGCTCAGGTGAGCGAGCCGGAACTGCTGCCGCCGCCCGCGGATACCGGCTTCGGCCCCGCGCAGGCGCCGCAGGGCGAGGCAGAGTTCACCCTGATGCTGGTGCGCGCCATGATCGCCGCGGCCAAGGCGGACGGCCACATCGACCAGGAAGAGCGGGCGCGCATCGCCGACAAGCTGAAGCTGGCCGGCCTGGACGCCGACGCCGAGCGCTTCATCATGGAGGAAATCGCCGCGCCGCTCGATCTCGACGCGCTTTGCGCCTCCGCGAAAACCGAGGAGCAGAAGGTCGAACTCTACACCGCTTCGCGTCTCACCATCGATCCCGACACGAGGGCCGAGCGCGGCTATCTCGACCTCCTCGCCGGAAGGCTCGGCCTGCCCGATGCGCTGGTCGACCACATCGAGGCTACGGTATCGGCGGCGAAGGCGCCTGAGCCTGTGGCGATCGACCCGCGGCCGACCGGCGACATCCCGGTCTCCAATCCGCAGGTCAATCCGCGCTGGTAGTGGCGTCTCGAGGCGCCGTACCACCATTTTCGTCAGCCAGTAACGCGATCCGTGACACCATCTCGCGGATCGTCTCGGTCCTGTTCTCGGCAAGGTCGCCGGCCAGGAACTTGAGGCGTCGGGCGATCATCAGCGTCGCGATGCCGTGCACGAGCGCCCAGGCCGCGGCGATGTCCATACGCCCCGCGCGCACCTCCAGCGGCGCCCCGCCCCGGATCGCCGCAATTCCGTCGACCAGGTTCTGGAATGCCGTGCTCGAATGCTGGACGAACCCGGGACTTTCGAAGTCGGGGCGCCGGGAGCCGAACATCAGGTGGAAGAGCGTCGGGTTGGCGAGCGCGAACTCGACATAGGTAACGCCGGACGCGATGAACCGGTCGCGCGGCGATGCATGCGGCTCGGCCTGGGTCTTCTCCATGGCCCGGCAGAAGCGCTCCATTCCGATCGTCGCCAGCGCCGTCAGCATGTCGCTGGTGTCCCGGAAATGGTGTGCCGGTGCCGCGTGCGAGACCCCTGCCCGCTTCGCCACGCCCCGAAGCGTAAAGCCTTCGATGCCGCGCTCCGCCAGTTCTTCTTCCGCAGCCTCGAGTAACGCCGCGCGCAGAGAGCCATGGTGATAGTTCGACTTGCGTCGCCCGCCCCCAAGGGGCCCTTCCATCCCGTCCATGCCGAAGCGGTATCCAGTTTCGCCTGAGACAATGCAGAATTGAACTTGACGGCGTCAAGATAAATCCGCGTGGTTCGAGACCCTACATGCGAAGGCAGTCACGTGACGCGGAACCATCCGCGATGAATGCCACGTCGTGCGCGTTAGCAATTCGTTAACCTTTCATTGCGACACTTGTCACAGTCGGATCCGCCTTTCCTCCTCCTCCCAAGCGCGGCTCAGATCAGGGCGGTCGCCAATGGCCGCCCTTTTTGTCGGACCGCTTGCGCGATCGCCCGCGATCTGCGATGCGGCGGACAGATCGGAGGAGATTCTGCATGACTACAGTTGGAACTGCCGTCGTCACCGGAGCGGGTACGGGCGTGGGCAAGGCCGTCGCCACCACCTTGGTGAAGGCGGGATGGAACGTCGTCTTTGTCGGCCGCCGCGCCAATCTGCTGGACGAAGCCGCGACTGAGTCGGGCGGCGGCGAGCGCGCGATGGCGCATGCCTGCGACATTACCAACGAAGCCGAGGTGGACGCGCTTTTCGAGGCGGCCGTCAAACGCTACGGACGGGTGGACCTGCTCTTCAACAATGCAGGAATGGGCTACAAGTCGACGCTGATCGACGAGATCCCGGTTTCGGTCTGGAACGACGTGGTCGCCGTCAACCTGACAGGCTCCTTCCTGTGCGCCCGCGCCGCCTTCCGCACCATGCGCAACCAGACGCCACAGGGCGGCCGCATCATCAACAACGGTTCGGTTTCGGCCTACGTGCCGCGCCCCGGCACTGTTCCCTACACGGCCACCAAGCACGCCATCAGCGGCCTGACCAAGACGCTCGCGCTCGACGGTCGGCCCTTCGACATCGCCTGCGGCCAGATCGACATTGGCAATGCTCTGACCGAGATGGCCCGCCCGATGACGGTCGGCGTCCCCCAAGCCAACGGCACCATAGCACCGGAGGCCGTGATGGACGTGCAGGATGTGGCCAACACGGTGCTGCACATGGCGAGCCTGCCGCTTTCGGCGAACGTGCTCTTCACCACCGTCATGGCGACCAAGATGCCGTATGTGGGAAGAGGCTGAGCCACCGACTTCCCGAGGCACATCGGCCGGCACCTCCGGGAAGCCGGCCGACAAGATGCTTCCCTGTTGCGGGCGAGAAATTGTCTGACTAAAGTCAGATAATGTCGCGTGCCGAGATCGACATCCTTCGCAGCTTCAACCGCGCGGTCACACGGCGCATCGGCGCCCTCGAGGACAGCTACCTTGCGCGCGGCCGGCCGCTTGGCGAAGCCCGGCTTTTGTTCGAACTCGGATCCTCCGAGGGCACGGACCTGCGGCTCCTGCGCAATCGGCTGGGCCTGGATTCGGGCTATCTCAGCCGCCTCTTGCGCTCCCTGGAGAAACAGGGCCTCATCGAGGTTCGCCGCAAGGCCGAGGACGGGCGCACCCGCGAGGTGCTGCTGACCACCAAGGGCCGGACCGAATTCGCCGCCTACGACCGGCTTTCCGACGAACTCGCCCGGTCGATCCTCTCACCCCTCGGCCCCTCCCAGCGCGACCGTCTCGTCTCCGCCGCCGCGGAAGTGGAGCGCCTGTTGAGGGCGTCGTCGGTCGGCGTCGAGCTTGAGCCGGCCGACAGCGCCGATGCCCGGCACTGCCTCGACCAGTACTTCGCCGAACTGGCGCGGCGCTTCGAGGAGGGCTTCGAGATGGCTCGCGGCGGTGGCGCCGACCCCGCCGACATGACGCCACCGAACGGCTGGTTCGTTGTCGCCCGCCTCGACGGACAGGCCATCGGTTGCGGCGCGCTCAAGCGCCTCGACGACGCGACCGGCGAGATCAAGCGGGTCTGGTGCGATCGCGAGGCGCGTGGTCTGGGCGTGGCGACCCGCATCATGGATCGGCTCGAGACTCTGGCCATCGATGCGGGCTTCGCCGCCGTGCGCCTCGACACCAATCGCGTGCTCACGGAGGCGCACGCCCTCTACCGCAAGCGCGGCTACGTGGAGATCCGCCGCTACAACGACAATCCCTATGCGGACTACTGGTTCGAGAAGCGGATCGCAGTTCCCTCAGGCTGACCCATCCTCAGCGCCCGCCGACAAAGGCTTGCCCGCCTGATAGAAGAGGATCGGCCGGATCTCGTACACGGCGGAGGAATTGACCCGGCGCAGCCGCCGCGCGGCATTGATCGCCTCCTCCAGCGACTCGCACTCGATCGTGTAGAACCCCAGCAGATGCTCCTTGGTTTCCGCAAAGGGCCCGTCGATGACCAAGGGCTCCTTGCCGCGCAGCGTCACGGCCCGGGACGAAAAGTCGAGACGCGCAGCAGGACCGAGCGTTCCATCTTCCGCGTCGATCACCTCGTGCGTCTTGAGCAACTCCCCCATCAACTTCGCATCCTCCTCCGGTGTCAGCGAGGTGATCGCTGACTCCTCGTGATAGGCGAGAATTGCATAGAGCATCGGACCTCTTCCTCCCTCGTAACTGCTGGCCCTCCGTCAGGCCGGACATTCTCCATCTGCCTGTTTCGACACCCCGGCCGCGCGCCGTTCGCAGTCATTGCCGTAGGTCTTGCCATCGCAGCCGCAGACCGGCGCATACTCGCGCGTGCAGAACTGCGGCTTCGGCATGCAGTCACCGGTCCGGTCGGCCGCGCCGCAGCTGTTGTTGGGGTAGTCGCAAAACTGCTCGGCCGGACAGGCGAGACCGGCAAACCCGCCGCACATCTTCATGGGCTCGTCGGCGAAGGCTGCACTCACGCCGCCTCCGACGACGAGCATGATGGCAAGCACAAGTCGGGCTGTCATCGTCTTCATCGTCTCCTCCCCTGCGACGCCTCGCCCTTAGCGCTCCAAGTAGGTCTTCACGCGCTCCAAGGCCCGCGAGATGTTCTCTTCGGAATTGGCGTAGGAGAGCCGGATGTAGCCCTCACCCAGCACGCCGAAGTCGGGCCCGCCGATCAGCGCCACACCGGTTTCCTCCAGCAGGCTGGATGCCAGTTGCTTTGCCTTACGGCCGGTCTTGGAGATGTTCGGGAAAGCGTAGAAGGCCCCCTTGGGCGTGATGCACGACACGCCGGGCAGCGTGTTCAGCCCCTCCACCACCAGCTTCCGGCGCCGGTCGAACGCCGCCATCATCGCGGTCACCGCGTCCTGCGGCCCGTCGATGGCCGCGATGCCGGCATATTGCGCCGGCGCGTTGACGCAGGACCAGCAATTGACCGCGAGCTTGCGGACCTTGTCGTAGAGGTAAGCCCCTTTCTCGCCGTTGGGCCAGATCGACCAGCCCAGCCGCCAGCCGGTCATCGCCCAGGTCTTCGACCAGCCGTTGAGCACGATCAGCCGGTCCCGGATCTCGGGAAACTTCAGCAGCGAGGTGTGGCGCTCGCCGTCGTAGGTCATGATGTCATAGATCTCGTCGGAGAGGATCGCCACGTCGGGGTGCTTCTCCAGCCCTGCGACGAGCTTCTCGATCTCCTCCTTCGGCGTCACGCCGCCGGTCGGGTTCGCCGGTGAGTTGAGGATGATCAGGCGGGTGCTCGGCGTGATCAGCGACAACGTCTCCTCGGCCGAGAAGGCGAAGCCGTTCGCCTCGCGGATCGGAATCGGGACCGGCGTTGCCCCGGTGAACTCGATCATCGAGCGGTAGATCGGGAATCCCGGATCCGGATACATGATCTGCGCGCCCGGCTCGCCGAACATCACGATGGCCGCATACATGGTCGGCTTGCCGCCGGGCAGGATCATCACGTTCTCCGGCGACACCTCGACGCCAGTCGTCGCCAACGTCCGGCGCACAACGGCCTCGCGCGTGGCCAAGAGCCCGGTGGCCGGCGTGTAGCCGTGATGGCCGTCGCGCAAGGCCTTGATTGCCGCCTCAACGATATGCTCCGGCGTGCGGAAGTCCGGTTGGCCGATGCCGAGGTTGATGATGTCCTTGCCCTGCGCAGCGAGGGCGGTCGCGCGTGCCAGCACGGCGAAGGCGTTCTCCTCGCCGATGCGGTCGAAGGCGTCGATGGTATGGAGCATGCTGATCCTGACTGACGTTGCGTGACGCTGGTGCGACCACGGTATGGACGAAATCCGCGCCGACGAAAAGGAGGCCACTGACGGCCGGTCGCGCCCAACCGCCCTTGTTCCGCACGCTCGCGGCTGCTGGCCCAATCCCCTCGGTACGGTTCCCGCCATAACTGTCCGCATGGTCTGTGGGAGCCATGTTGCTCCACGCGACTGCGTTCACGCCATGGAGCGCCTGCCATGATCGATCTGTCGAACTGGACTTCGCGACGCCGACCCGAACGGATCACCCTGGAGGGCCGATATGTCCAGCTCGAACCGTTGAGCGCGGCCGCCCATGGCAACGGTCTGTTCGAGGCCTCCACGGTGCCGGACGCCGCCGCGCGCTTCCGTTGGCTTCCGGAATACCCGCCCGCCGACCGGGGCGAGTTCCAGCCCTGGCTCGAGCGGGCGGAGGCAAGCAGCGACCCGCTCTACTTCACCGTGATCGACAAGGCGACCGGACGCATTGCCGGGCGCCAGACCCTGATGCGCATCGACCCCGCAAACGGCGTTATCGAGATCGGCAACATCTATTGGGGGCCAGAGGTCTCGCGCAGGCCGGCCGCAACCGAGGCGCAGTTCCTGTTCATGAAGTACGTGTTCGACGACCTGGGCTACCGCCGCTACGAATGGAAATGCAACAACCGCAACGAACCGTCCAAGCGGGCCGCAAAGCGGTTCGGATTCACCTTCGAAGGCATTTTCCGCCAGCACATGATCGTGAAGGGTGAAAACCGCGACACGGCGTGGTACTCGATCATAGACAAGGAATGGCCGGCGCTCAGGCGGGCATACGAGCAATGGCTGGATCCGTCCAATTTCGATGCCCAGGGCCTGCAGAGGCAGCGGCTCGAGGATCTGCGGGCCGCAGCAACGGGATGAGACATGGCCCACCGCCATGACCATGACGACCACGACGTTCATGATCACCACCAAGATCATGACCACGGTGACCATGTTTATGGCGACGGGCACGAGCATCATCACGGGCCCGGCCATGTGCATACCGGAACCGACAAGACGCGGGTCCTCATCGCCGCGGTCCTGACCGGCGGCTTCATGGTGGCGGAGGCGCTGGGCGGGCTGCTCACCGGCTCTCTGGCGCTGCTGGCGGATGCCGGCCACATGCTGACCGACTCCGTCTCGCTGGTGCTGGCCTGGTACGCCTTTCACCTGTCGTCCCGCGCCGGCAGCGCCCGCATGACCTATGGCTTCGACAGGGTGAAGACCCTGGTCGCCTACACCAATGCCCTGACGATTTTCATGATCGGGGCCTGGATTGTCTACGAGGCGTTGCACCGCATCGCCAAGCCAGAGCAGGTTCTGGCCGGCCCTATGCTGTGGGTCGCGCTGGCTGGCCTGGCCGCCAACATCGTGACCTTCCTGGTGCTGCACGGCGGCAATCGCGAAAGCCTGAACATGCGCGGCGCGATCCTGCATGTGCTCGGCGACCTGCTCGGGTCCGCCGCGGCGATCGTCGCCGCCCTCGTCATCCTGACGACCGGCTGGATGTTGATCGACCCGATCCTCTCCGCCCTGGTCGCCGTCCTGCTGTTCCGCAGTTCGTGGGCGCTCATGCGCGAGTCCGCGGGCCTCCTGCTGGAGGGAGCGCCCAAGGGCATGGACCGCGATGCCATCGCCCGCGACATCGAGGCGAACGTGGCCGGCGTCCGCGAGGTGCACCACGTCCATCTGTGGTCGCTGGACGGCGAGAAGAACATGGTGACGATGCACGCGTGTCTCGACGAAGGCATTGACGCCCATGGTGCGGTGACGGCCATCAAGAAGCGGCTCGCCTCGCGCCACGGCATCGGCCACGCCACGATCGAGCCGGAATTCGATCGCTGCGCCGATGCAGCCGGAGTGCACCGGCATTGACTTTCAGCCCCGAATCGCAGCCGGCAGCGGGCAGAAGAGGCCGGCCTTGAATCCAGAATCCCGCAACGCCGCGATCGCGGCTTTCATCATCATGCTGGCGTTCGGCCTCGGCGCATTCTATCTGCCGACGATAATGCTGGCGCTCGGGGACGTATCGACGACAGTCGCCGGCATTTTCGCGGTGGTCTTCGTGGCGGCGTTCTTCGGCGTGTTCTGGCTGCGCGGCCGCTTCCGTGACAAAAGGAGGAAATGACTCAATGAGAATTCTGATCACCGGTGCCGCGGGAATGGTCGGCCGGAAGCTGATCGCCAGGCTGGCCGCCGACGGCGAAGTGGGTGGACGCAAGATCACCGCCCTTGACCTGCATGACATCGTCGCGCCGCAGGCGCCGGACATGCCGGGCGTGACGATCAAGGCCCACACCGGGGATCTTGCCGATCAGGGCGCGGCCGAGACCCTCGCTGCCACCCGCCCCGACCTGATCTTTCATCTGGCCGGTGTCGTGTCCGGCGAGGCGGAAGCCAATTTCGAGCTCGGTTACCGCGTCAACCTCGACGGCACCCGCAGCCTCTTTGAAGCCATCCGGGCCGTCGGAAATCGTCCGCGCGTCGTCTTCACCTCGTCCATCGCGGTGTTTGGCGCACCATTCCCGGATGTCATCCCGGACGACTTCCACTGCACGCCGATGACTTCCTACGGCACCCAGAAGCTGATGGGCGAGTCGCTGCTTGCCGACTATTCACGCCGTGGCTTCTTCGACGGCATCGGCATTCGCCTGCCGACGATCTGCGTGCGGCCCGGCAAGCCGAACAAGGCCGCCTCGGGCTTCTTCTCCGGCATCATCCGCGAGCCGCTGGCCGGCCAGGAGGCCATCCTGCCGGTGCCCCGCACGGTGGTCCACACCCACGCCAGCCCGCGCTCGGCGGTCGGCTTCCTTATGCACGCCGCCACGATCGATCTCGACAAGGTCGGGCCGCGCCGCAACCTGAGCATGCCGGGGGTCGGCGTCTCGGTGGGCGAGCAGATCGAGGCGATGACGCGCGTCGCCGGTCCCGGCCCGGCAAAGCTGATCCGCGAGGTTCCCGACCCGACCATCTGGGCGATCGTGCAGAACTGGCCGACGCGCTTCGAGGCCAGGCGCGCTCGCGACCTGGGCTTCGCGGCCGAGACGAGCTTCGACGACATCGTCCGCGCCCATATCGAGGACGAACTCGGCGGCAAGGTCGCCGTCTGAACCAGTGCCTGCGGCGGGACGGCGGTCCTCGTGCCCGCTGTCCCGCCGGAGAGCTGACTCAAAATGGTGGCGCGAACGATCGTCTTCTTTCCCGATCCTCGTCTTCGCCTCACGGCGGAGCAGGTCACGATGTTCGACGAGTCCTTGCGCCACCTTTCTGCCGACGTCACCGACACGCTCGTGTCGCTGTCGGCAATCGGCATCACGGCGCCGCATGTCGGCGTCCCCGCACGGCTCTATGTCCTGAAGCTGCCCGAATGGCCCGGGCCCCGCGTCTACGTGAACGCCCGCGTTTCGTGGCATTCCTCCGAGACGGCGAGCCATCCTGAAGGCAGCGTCTCCATGCCCGGCATCGTCGAAGAGGTGGAGCGACCGGCGCGGGTGCGGGTGGACTACCAGACGCTTGACGGCACCCCGGCGACAGAGGAAGCGGACGGCTTCCTCGCTGCCTGCCACCAGCATGAGATCGACCAGCTCGACGGCATCTTCTGGCTCCAGCGCCTTTCGCGGCTGCGGCGCGAACGCGCGACGAAGCGCTTCCAAAAGCTCCGGAAGAACGCATAGCGGCCGAGACAGCCGCTGACGTCAGGCCTGCAGGCTCGCCGTCAGCAGCACAAGGCCGAGGAGGAGAACCAGTGCGGCCCCGCCGATCTCTATTGTCGCGTGGATGCGGTTACCGGCCCGCCCGTCGCCGGCGAGCCTCACCGCCACGTTCTTTGCCGTAACTGCGAGCGTTGCCAGGATCGAAACAGTGATGGCCGTTCCCAGCGCCATCGCCAGCACCGACAGCACACCCCCGACCCAGAGGCCGTTCAGGAAGGCGAAAGTCAGCACGATCAGCGCGCCTGAACAGGGCCGCATTCCGACTGCGGCGACAGCCGACCACGCCGAGCGCCAGTCGAAGCGATCGCCGGCGAGCATCTTCGGGTCGGGAAGATGGGCATGTCCGCAAGCCTCGCAGACTTCTGCGCTGAACCCTCCACTGCTCGTGCCGGGCGCGGCCCCGCGATAGGCAAGCCGGCTGTGGCCGCAATTGGGCCCGTGCACGTGCGGCGCGCTGGCCGCCGAAAGGCTGTGCGCGGCAGCCCCACCCAACTTGCCGGCCAGGCGCGGCGCCAGTTTCGTCCACAAGAGCCACGCGCCGAACAGCGTCACCAGCACATAGCTCGCAATTTCAAGAAACCAGGTCGCATCGGTCATCGACACCGAGGTGCCGCGCAGGAACAGGAATACCAGCCCGATCACCAGCAAAGCGGTCGCCGCCTGCAGCAGCGCTGAGACGAAGGACAGCATCACGCCGCGCCGCAGGGCGACTTCGTTGGCGAGCATGTAGGACGAGATCACCGCCTTGCCGTGGCCCGGCCCCGCGGCGTGGAAGACGCCATAGCCGAAGGAGAGCCCGACAAGGATCCAGAGCTTCCCGCCATCCTGGCGCATCGCCTTCAGGGCGCCGGTCAGCGAACGGTAGAAGCTCTGCTGGTGCGCATTCACCCAGTTCATGAAGCCGGAAAACAGCCCCGTCGACGGCACCATCGCCTCGTTGGTGCCGATGCCGAGCGAACTCTGCGCGTGCGCATGACCGAGGAAATGCGTCAACAGGTAGGTCAGCAGCAGCAGCCCGAAGACGACGCGGATCGCGGTCTTCTTCAAGGCTTCAGCCCTCCGCCCCGCAGCTCAGTTCGAGCCTGGTAGCAAAGATCTTGCTCATATTGTTGCCTGAGGGATCGTTGAAGAAGGCATCCGTGAGCGTGGACTGGTTCTGCGCCAGGATCTCGTCGGGATCCGGACGCACGACCGAACGGGTGCAGTTCGCGGGCAGGCCCGCGACCGCCATATGCTCGTCCTCGGCAAAGTCGATCGCCGTATAGAAGGTCGGATCATAGACGCCAAAGGCGAGCTTGCCTGCCAGCTTCAGCGGTTCCTTCGGGGTGGTCTCGAAGATGATCATGAGTTGCTGGTCCTGGAAATCGACCATCAGGCTCGGCGGCGGCGCCATCGCGACATCCTTGCCGTCGCGAGACACCATCTGGAAGTAGTTGAACTCGGCGAGCGACTGGTAGACCGTGTCCGCGACCTCCTGGAGCTCGGCCTCATCGAGCTTGAGGTCGGAATTCTGGTCGAACTCCATCAGCACCGTCGAGGAGAACACGTCGTCGAAGCGCCACAGATTGCGCAGCGCCTTCACGGTGCCGTCCGGATTTACGGTCACCTCGAGCCGCGCCTCGGCGAAGACGTGCGGGTGGACCTGCGCGGGTCCGCCGGACCACATCAGGGCCGTTCCCGCGGCCACAGCGGTCGGAAGTAGCCGAAAAAGTCGCATCATCGAATCCGGGACGGTTGCCGGGCGGAGCATGACCACAAAGCGGGCGAAAATGGGACCGGCCATGCGCGCGTAACCACAGGTCCAAACCGGGTCGGACCGCCGGCGATTCCACTTGCATCGCCTGCGCCGGGGTGGAAACATGCCACAAGCCGAGACCGCCTTGGCTTCGCCTAACTGGCTGTTTTGAAACGACTTTAGGGAGGGAAGACATGACCAGGCTTGCCGCGCTTGCCGCGCTTTCGGTTTCGACGCTGGCTCTGTCCACGGCCATGTCCTTTGCCGACTACACCCTCAACATCCTTCACATCAACGACTGGCACAGCCGCATCGAGTCGAACAACAAGTACGAGTCGACCTGCTCGGCCGAGGAGGAGGAGAAGGGAGAGTGCATCGGCGGCGCCGCTCGCCTCGTCACCGCCATCGCCGACCGGCGCAAGGCGCTGGAAGGGGAGAACGTCATCCTGCTCAACGGCGGTGACAACTTCCAGGGATCGCTGTTCTACACCACCTACAAGGGCGCGGCGGAGGCCGAGTTCCTCAACCAGATGAAGTTCGACGCCATGACCGTGGGCAACCACGAGTTCGACGACGGCGAGGATGCGCTGGTACCCTTCCTGGAAAAGATCCAGTTTCCCGTTCTGTCGGCAAACGTCCATCCGAACGCGCAGTCGAAGGTCGGCGACCGGATCAAGCCGTCAATCGTGATCGAGGTCGGGGGAGAGAAAATCGGCATCATCGGGGCTGTGACCACCGACACCCCGGACATCGCCTCACCCGGGCCCAACATCTCGATCGAGGACGACATTGCGACGATCACGGCGGAAGTCGAGAAGCTGAAGGCCGAGGGCGTCAACAAGATCATCGCTCTGACCCATGTCGGCTATCCGCGCGACAAGGAGATGATCGCGAAGATCCCCGGCATCGACGTCGTGGTCGGCGGCCATTCGCACTCGCTGCTGTCGAACACCGACCCGAAGGCCGAAGGCCCCTACCCGACGATGATCGACAATCCGGAGGGCTACAAGGTCCCGGTTACTCAGGCCGCGTCCTATTCGAAGTATCTCGGCGAGTTCAAGGTCGTGTTCGACGACAACGGCGTCGTGAAGGAGGCTTCCGGCAACCCGCTGCATCTCGACGCCACCATCAAGCCCGACGAGACGGTGCTTGCCCGCATCAAGGAGCTCGGCGCGCCGATCGAGGAACTGAAGAACCGCGAGGTCTCCGAGACCACCAAGGAAATCGACGGTAGCCGCGAAAACTGCCGCGCCCGCGAATGCGAGATGGGCGATCTCGTCGCCGACGCGATCCTCGACCGGATGAAGGGTCAGGGCGTCCAGATCGTATTCCAGAACGGCGGTGGCCTGCGCGCCTCCATCGACCAGGGTGTCATCACCATGGGCGAGATCCTCACCGTCCTGCCGTTCCAGAATACGCTGGCCACCTTCCAGCTCACGGGCGCCGACGTGGTCGCGGCCCTGGAGAACGGGCTGAGTCAGATCGAGGAAGGCGCCGGCCGCTTCATGCAGGTGGCCGGCCTGAGATACGCGTTCGACAAGTCGGCACCGCCCGGCAGCCGCATCAGCCTCGTTGAGGTGATGGAGAACGGCAACTGGACGCCCATCGATCCGGCCAAGACCTATCTGGCCGCCACGAACAACTACGTGCGCCAGGGCGGCGACGGCTATGAGGTCTTCGCCAACAACGCAAAGAACGCCTATGACTACGGCCCGAGTCTGGAGCAGGTGGTCGCTGACTATCTCGCGGCCAACCGCCCCTACACGCCGCGCCTCGAAGGCCGCATCATCGAGGTCGCGAAGGCCGCGCCCGCCGAGACGGCGCAGCCCGCGCCAGCCGACACGACGCCGGCGCAACCCGCACCGGATATTACCCTTCCCGAACTGCCAGCCGCGTCCAGCGACATCGCCAACCAGCCGCCGTCGGTCGACACGACACCGGCAGCCCCTGAAACGCAGGACCAGCAGCCTGCTCCGGCACCGGTCGAAGCTGCGCCCGCGCCGGCGGAGGCCGCGGCCCCTGCGCCCCAGACCCACGTCGTCGTGCGCGGCGACAATTTCTGGGACTTGGCCGAGCGCTACTATGGCAATGGCGAGAAGTGGCACCTGATTGCGGAGGCAAACTCCAGCTACCGGCCTCGCTTCATTCCGATCGGTGTCACGCTCACCATACCTCCTGCAAACTGAGGCGCCGATAACGGGCTCCGGGCCGTCCCGACATCGCGTTCGGCCTGCGGCCGGACGCGTCATTGAATTCGCGCCAATTCGGGCTAGGTAACGGCTGACCGGAGAGCAGCCGATGCCAGTTTCAGAAGTCCCGAATTCCGCGGCCACGTCCGCCGTGTCGTCGCTGCCACCCGGCCACCCGCCGGTGAAACGGCCGAGGATCGGCGTGCTGCTGGTCAATCTCGGCACGCCGGACGGCACCGACTATGCCTCGATGCGGCGCTATCTGGCCGAATTCCTTTCGGACCGGCGCGTCATCGAGCTGAACCGGTTGGTCTGGTACCCGATCCTCCACGGCATCGTCCTCACCCGCCGACCGAAGACGTCCGGCGCGAACTACGCCAAGATCTGGAACCGCGAGAAAAACGAATCACCGCTGCGTACAATCTCGCGCGCGCAGGCCGAGAAGCTCGCCGCGACATTCCGCGACGACCCGCGCATCGTCGTCGACTGGGGCATGCGCTACGGCAACCCCTCGATCGCCAGTGCGGTCGATCGCCTGAAGGACGCCGGGTGCGACCGCATCCTGTCGGTGCCGCTCTATCCGCAATATTCGGCCACCACCACCGCCACGGCGAACGACGCGCTTTTCCTGAAGCTGATGAAGTTGCGTCACGCGCCGGCGGTCCGCACCGTTCCGCCCTACTATGACGAGCCCGTCTACATCGACGCGCTGGCCCGCACGATCGAGCGCCAGCTGGCGGGGCTGGATTTCGAACCGGAGGTCGTGCTCACCTCCTATCACGGCATTCCCAAGTCCTACTTCGAGAAGGGCGATCCCTATCATTGCCACTGCCAGAAGACGACGCGGCTGCTGCGCGAACGCCTCGGCTGGCCGGCCGAGCGGTTGCTCGTCACCTTCCAGTCGCGATTCGGCCGGGAGGAGTGGCTCCAACCCTATACCGACAAGACCGTCGAGAGGCTTGCGAAGGAAGGGGTGAAGCGCATCGCCGTCACCAATCCGGGCTTTTCGGTGGACTGCATCGAGACGCTGGAAGAGATCGCCGGTGAAGTCGGCGAGATTTTCCTGCATGCAGGAGGCGAGAAGTTCGCCCACCTTCCCTGCCTCAACGATTCCGACGAGGGCATGAAGGTCATCGAGACCCTGGTGCGGCGAGAGCTGCAGGGCTGGGTCTGAACCCCGCCCGTCGCGGAACCGGCCGCCGGGTCCGTCGTTGTCGGGCGGAGCCATCCCGACCGGAGCCCCGATGAAGCGAAAACTCGATCTGCACACCGGCCGCCCGGTGTGGTCTGCCTACCGCGCACCTTCCGTGCCCGTGACCCCCCTTAAGCGAGACGCTACTGCCGATGTTCTCGTGGTCGGCATGGGCATCAGCGGCGCAATGATCGCAGAGGCATTGGCAAGCGATGGCCACAGGGTCATCTGCATCGATCGTCGCGGGCCGATGCTCGGATCGACGGCCGCAACCACCGCGCTGGTACAGCATGAGATAGACAAGCCGATCTCCATCCTGACCCGAATGATCGGCCGCGACAAAGCAGAGCGAGCCTGGCAACGCTCGCGGCTTGCGATAGCCAATCTGGAGGCGCGCATCCGAGAACGCGGAATCGAGTGCCGCATGACTCCGCGCCAGTCCGTCTATCTCGACGGCAACGTGCTGACGCCGTCACTGTTGCGAGAGGAGGGCCTCGCGCGTCGCCGGGCAGGCCTTCGTAGCGACTATCTCGTGCCCTCCGAACTGGAACGCCGGTTTGGCATAGCTGGGCGCTCCGCCCTCCTTGGACACGGCAATCTGGCACTGGACCCGCGCAAGCTGACCGCCGGGATGCTGCGAGCGGCAGCGGATCGCGGCACCCGCCTGCACGCGCCGCTAGAGGCATCTGCGATCGAGACATCATCGAGCGAGGTGATCACGGCCACTCGTCAGGGCCCGCTCATCCGAACGTCCAGTCTGGTGGTTGCCACAGGCTACGAGCTCCTAGATGTCCTCCCGCCAACCAGCCACCAGATCATCTCCACCTGGGCACTGGCGACCAAGCCGCAGAAGCGCGCGATCTGGCCGGGCGAAGCATTCGTCTGGGAGGCATCTGATCCCTACCTCTACATGCGCGTTCTGCATGACGGCCGGGTGGTCTGCGGAGGCGAGGACGAGCCCTTCATGGACGAGCAGCACAGGGACGAGCTCATTCCGCGGAAGATGGACACGATCGCGACAAAGCTCGGTCGGCTGTTCCCGCTCCTGGACACGACGCCCGACTACACCTGGGCCGGCGCCTTTGGCACCACTGCGACCGGGCTTCCCCTCATTGGCCGGGTGCCGCGCAGGCCGAACGTCTTTGCCGTCATGGGCTATGGCGGCAACGGTATCACCTATTCCCAGATCGCGTCCGAACTGGTCGCAACGGCGCTGTCGGGAGAACGCGACTGCGATGAAGACCTTTACCGACTGACCTGAACCCGGCCCGGTTGCATGGTATCGTCGCGGTCGCCCGCTTAGCTTGATTCGTCCGGATGCCTTTCAGGGGGGAGCCAATGGAACTCAGCGGTTTCGACATCGGGATTATCGTCCTTGTCGTTCTTGTGCTGCTCGTCATGTTCGCGGGCATCAAGACCGTGTCGCAAGGCTACAACTTCACCGTCGAGCGCTTCGGTCGCTACACTCGCACCCTCACGCCCGGCCTCAACCTCATCATTCCGTTCATCGAGCGCATCGGCGCCAGGCTGAACATGATGGAGCAGGTTCTGGATGTGCCAACACAGGAGGTGATCACCCGCGACAACGCGATCGTCTCCGTGGACGGCGTCGCCTTCTACCAGGTGCTGAATGCAGCGCAGGCCGCCTACCAGGTCGCCAATCTGGAGAACGCCATCCTGAACCTGACGATGACCAACATCCGGTCGGTGATGGGCTCCATGGATCTGGACGAGCTCCTGTCGAACCGCGACGCCATCAACGAGCGGCTGTTGCGCATCGTCGACGAGGCCGCCCATGTCTGGGGCATCAAGGTCACGCGCGTCGAGATCAAGGACATCGAGCCACCCGCCAACCTGGTGGAATCGATGGCCCGCCAGATGATGGCCGAGCGCAACAAGCGCGCGCAGATCCTCGAAGCCGAGGGGCTGAAGCAGGCGCAGGTCCTGGAAGCCGAGGGCCGCAGGGAAGCTGCGTTCCGCGACGCGGAAGCGCGTGAACGGGCGGCAGAAGCCGAGGCCCGCGCCACCCAGGTTGTGTCGGAGGCTATCGCAAAGGGCGATGTCCAGGCGCTGAACTATTTCGTCGCCCAGAAGTACACCGAGGCGCTGGGCCGCATCGCCTCCGCCAACAACAGCAAGATCATCCTGATGCCGCTCGAGGCGTCGTCGCTGATTGGTAGCCTGGGAGGTATCGGCGCCATCGCCAAGGAGGTGTTCGGCGACAATGACGGTGGTGGCCCTGCGGCCCCTCGCCGCGTGCCGCGGCCGCCCGTAACGCAGCCCTCGCCGTTCTCGCCGCCCGGCGGTGAGCGGGGTTGAGCAAGGTCGCCATGATTGCCTGGTTGATCGAACAGCTCGGCCCCTGGAACTGGATGGTTCTGGGCATGGTGCTGCTTGCCGCGGAAATACTTCTGCCCGGCGTGATGCTGCTTTGGATCGGCATCGCCGCGCTCATTGTCGGAGCGCTGTCACTCGGGCTCTGGAACCTCGCAGTGTGGAGCTGGCAGGTCCAGGTCCTCGTCTTCCTCGCGCTGTCGCTGGCAAGCGCGGTGATCGGCCGGCGTATCGTAGCCAGGCGTCAGGACGACACCGATCAGCCCCTGCTGAATCGGCGCGGCGAACAGCTCATCGGCCGCACGGCGACGCTCACCGAACCTATCCGCGAAAGCTACGGTCGCATCCACGTCGGAGACACGGTCTGGCGCGTGACGGGCCCCGACCTGCCGGCAGGAACGCGCGTGCGGGTCGTCGGCGTGCGCGACATGGACCTGGTGGTGGAAGCTGCCGAGTGACGGTCGTGGCGTCGCTTAGGCGACGCCGATCTTGAGCAGGTCGTGCAAGTGGACGAAGCCCACCAGCCTCTCGTTCTCGACCACGGCGAGGCCGGTAATCGACATGGTCTCGATCATCCGCAGGGCGCTCGCGGCAAGATCGCCGGGGGCGACGGTCTTCGGCGAATTCACCATGACCTCATCGACGGTCTTGCTGAGCAGGTTGTCGGCAAGGCGCCGGCGGAGGTCGCCGTCAGTGATGATGCCCGCCACGCGATGATCCTCATGGACGACGACCACGCAGCCGAGCCTCTTGGCCGACATGACCTCGATGGCAACGGGCATGGGCGTTCCGGCCGTGACGATCGGCATAGCGTCGCCCCGGTGCATGATCTCGCTGATGCGCGTGAGGCCGGCACCAAGCTGTCCACCCGGATGGAAGGTCCGGAAATGATCGGGGGTGAAGCCGCGCGCCTCAAGAAGCGCGATCGCCAGAGCGTCCCCGATGATGAGCTGCAGCAGGGTCGAAACGGTCGGCGCGAGCCCATGCGGGCAGGCTTCCTGCGCTTTCGGGAGGCACAGGACCACGTCGGCCGCGCGCGCCAGCGACGAGTTCGCTCCCGACGTGACCGCAATGAGCGGAATCGAAAACCGGCGGGAATAGGAGATGATCCCCTTGAGTTCGGAGGTCTCGCCCGACCAGGACATGGCAAGAACCGCGTCATCGCGCGCGATCATGCCAAGGTCGCCGTGGTTGGCTTCGGCAGCGTGCACGAAAAAGGCCGGCGTACCTGTCGATGCCAGCGTGGCCGCGATCTTCGAGCCGATGTGGCCGCTCTTGCCGACGCCGGTGACGATCACCCTGCCGGTAATCTGCGACACGACGTCAACCGCACGCGCAAACGGATCGGCGAGGCCATTCTCCAGCGCTGCTGCCAGTTCGGCAACGCCTTCCTTGGCGAATGCGACTGTTCGCAACGCCGACTCGATCGAGTGATCAGGCGTCGAGAGAATCTTCAGCGCTCCAGCATGCATGTACAGGCGAATACCGCCGCGGGGCGGTGGTGTCTACCGCTTTCGTGGACGCATTTACCAACTCGATTAACCGAAACGCCTCGTTAACCAACCGCCTTTACCGTTTGGTAAGCGGGCGAAACCCGCGAGAATTGCATCTGGAAGCCCATGTCCCGCGCAACCCGACCGGACCTGCGACGCATGCCCGCACCCTTGTGGCTGCTGGCGACGACGCTCGTTGCCGGGTCGGCGGTGCCGGCGCTTGCCCAGCAGGGGCAGATCGTCCCGGGACTGCGCGGCGAATTCGGCCTTTCAGGCGAGCCGTCCACCGACGCCGCAAATCCGACAAATGGGGCGCCGGCGGCGACCTATGCCCCGGCCAGCCCCGGCGCCCTCCCCGACGAGACGATTGACGACACCAGCCTGTTCGGCCCGGTTGCCAACGACGCAGAGCTCACGGGTGCGGCTTCCCTGAACCCCGAACCGGCCCCGCGCCTCTCGCAACGCAATGCGTCCGAGGGAAATAGATCCGCGACGAATGCCACTCCTCCAGCCGATACAAGACGCAGAACGACCCAGGCAAATGCGGCAGGCGAACCGGCGGACACGCAGACCGACCCGACCATCACGGGCGGCACGCGCGTCGAGCCGGCGCGGCGCAACGCGCCCTTCCAGGACGAACCAAACACAAGGGCGGAGCCCGTGCAGAGCCATACCGTGCCCGGCGAGGATGATCCCTACGCCCCGCTCGGGCTTCGCGTCGGAACGTTCATCCTGCGTCCGACACTCGAGCAGGGGCTCGCCACAAGCAGCAACATGGAGCTGAGCCCAGAGGGCAAATCCGGCGTCCTGTCCGAGACGACCCTCCGCCTCAACGCGGTATCCGACTGGAGCAGGCACTCCGCCACCCTGGACGGCTACGGTACCTTCCGGCGTGCTCTGTCGGGTAGCGACTACGAGGACGCCCGCGGCAGGGTAGACGCCACGTTCACCTACGACATTTCCGACGACATGCGGGCCATCGCGACAGCGGGCTATGAGCGCGCACCGGAAACGGCCTCGTCGCCGACCGTGATCGAGGGAACGGCTTCGGAGCCTTGGCTCCAAACCTTTTCCGGCAGCCTTGGGCTGGAGAAGGATCAGGGGAAGGCCCGCTTCGCCCTGACCGGTCGCGTCGAGCACGACGACTACAGCGACGCCAAGCTGGAAGACGGCACGATCCTCTCCCAGAAGGATCGCAACTCCACCTTGGCGACCGTCGTTCTGCGAACCGGCTACGAGATTTCGCCCGCCATCACGCCGTTCGTTGAGGCGGAACTCGGGCGGCGCGAATACCAGGAAGGCGAGGATGCGGCCGGCTACCGCCGCTCCTCCAATCGCTTCGGCTTCCGCGGCGGCTTCGAGCTAGACCTGAACGAGAAGCTCGTCGGCGAGATTTCCGGCGGCTACATCCGCGAGGAGTTCGTGGACGAGCGGCTCGCCCCGATCGAGGGCCCAACCATCGCCGCCGCCCTGCGCTGGTCGCCTGAGCGCGAGACCAATGTCGCCATCGAGGCCACGACAACGGTGGAGGGAGCGACCGGCGCCGGCGAGAGCGGTTCGATGCTGCACATGGGACGCATCGCCGTCGAGCGGCGGATCCGGTCGAACCTGACCGGAACCGCGGGCGTCGCTCTTGGCTGGCGCAACTATTCAGGCACCCAGGACCACGATCTCCTGTTCGATGCGGAGATCGGCGCGACGTGGTGGCTGAACCGCTACGCCGGCATCACCGGCCGCTTCCGCCACGAGCGGCTGGACAGCAACCTTCAGAACCGGAACTACGACGCGAACACCATGTTCCTGGGGCTGCGCCTGCAGCGCTGAAGGGCTGCTATTCGGCGGCCTGTGGGCTTGCTTCTTGATCCAGGTCGGCAATCAGGCGCTCGAGCATGTCCAGCACGATGGGCCGCATGTCCGGCCTTGCCAGCGCGAACGCGATGTTGGCTTCGACAAATCCTTCCGGCGAGCCACAATCATAGGTGTTGCCGCGATAGTGGTAGCCGTAGAAGGGCGATGTCTTCGCCAGCTTCAGCATGGCGTCGGTAAGCTGGATCTCGTTCCCGGCGCCCCGCTCCTGGGTCTCAAGGATGGAGAAGATTTCCGGCTGCAGGATGTAGCGGCCGTTGATGTAGAGGTTTGAGGGCGCCGTACCCTTCGCCGGCTTCTCGACCATACCGGTCACCTCGAAGCCGGTGTGCACGTCCGCGCCGCGCCCGACGATCCCGTACTTGTGCGCCTCGTCCGGGTGGCATTCCTGCACCGCGATCAGGTTGCCGCCGGTGTGGTTGTAGAGATCGACCATCGCCTTGAGGCAGCTCTTATCGGTCTGCATGATCATGTCGGGCAGAAGCAGCGCGAAGGGCTCGTCGCCGACCAGATCGCGCGCGCACCAGACGGCATGGCCCAGTCCCAGCGGCTCCTGTTGCCGGGTGAAGCTGGTCTGCCCCGGCGTGGGCTGCAGCTTTCTCAGGAATTCCAGCTCAGCCGACTTCCCCCGCTGCTGCAGGGTCATGTTCAGCTCGAACTGGAGGTCGAAATGATCCTCGATGACGCCCTTGTTGCGGCCGGTCACAAAAATGAAATGCTCGATGCCGGCTTCGCGCGCTTCATCGACCACGTACTGGATGACCGGGCGGTCGACGACGGTCAGCATCTCCTTCGGGATCGACTTGGTCGCCGGCAAGAACCGGGTGCCCAAACCAGCCACTGGGAAAACTGCCTTCCGAACGCGCTTCATAGAAAACGACCCACTTGGAGAATCAATTTGTGGACATCATCGCGCCGAAATCTGTCGCGATCGTGAACATACCCAATCGGGCCAGACAACCGGCGCGCCGAGATTTGGTTCCAGGCGGGTCCATGGTAAACGGGTTGCTAACTGCACCGTGCGAAAATCAGGGTCCCGCACGCTGCAATGGAGGAAAAAATGACCCTCGGACAGGTGAGCGTCCGCTTCCTCAGAACCGCCACCGCTGTCGTGGCGATCGGATTGTCTTTGGTCGCCGGCCAGGCCGCCGCGGAGCCGGGATTCGAGCGTTGGGTAGCCTCGTTCCGAACCGTTGCCGCCGAGAACGGCATCTCCAAGACGACCTTCGACCGCGCATTCCGCGGCATCACGTCCGCCGACCCCGAAGTCCTGGAAAAGGCGCGCGTGCAGCCGGAATTTACCGCGCCGGTCTGGGATTATTTCGACAATCGCGTCCATGAGCAGTCCGTCCAGGTCGGGCGGGAGATGGCGCGCAAGTACAAGCCCTGGCTCGACCGTATCGAGGCGCGCTTCGGCGTCGATCGCCACATCCTTCTGGCCATCTGGTCGATGGAAACCAACTATGGCGAGATCCTCAAGAACGACAAGGTAATGCGTTCGGTGGTGCGCTCCCTGGCCACCCTCGCCTACGCTGACCAGCGGCGGGCGAAATTCGCCCGCACGCAGCTGATTGCGGCGCTGAAGATCCTTCAGTCCGGCGACATCGACGAGAGCCATCTTACCGGCTCGTGGGCCGGCGCCATGGGTCACACCCAGTTCATCCCGACCTCGTATCAGGCCTATGCTGTCGACATCGACGGCAACGGCAAGCGCGACATCTGGAACTCGGTACCGGATGCGCTGGCCACCGCCGCCAACCTGTTGCGCAAGAACGGCTGGCAGACCGGCAAGACCTGGGGATACGAAGTGGTGCTGCCGGAAGGACGGAAGTTCCCCTCCGGGACGCAGACCCTGTCGAAATGGGCCAGCATGGGCGTGGTCCGGGCCAAGGGCGGGACCTTCCGCAACGGCGGTGACAAGGCCGAGCTGAAGGTGCCGGACGGCCGGGCGGGACCTGCGTTCCTCGTCACGAACAACTTCTTCGTGCTGAAGCGCTACAACAACTCCGACAAGTATGCTCTGGCCGTCGGCCTGCTCGCCGACGAGATCGCCGGCTACGGCGGGCTGGCACGGGACTGGAACCGGCCGTTCACGAAGCTCACTTTTGCCCAGAAGCAGGAGCTTCAGCAGCGCCTCTCGGAGCATGGCTACTATTCGGGCAAGTTCGACGGCAAGATCGGCGAGGGTTCCCGCTCGGCCATCAAGGCTTTCCAGCAGGCGATGGGGATGACAGCCGACGGCCACCCGAGTCTGGAAGTCCTCCAGTCGCTGCGCCAGCGGTAAGGGAAAGGCTTGGGCCCGCGCGCGCCGTCGTCCCGTCTCGTAGCCTGGCTCACGCCGGCGATTGCGGCTGTCGCGCTGGTCCTTGCCCCGGTGGCGCAGGCGCAGGAGCGCCCCTGGTCCCTGCGCAACCTCTTCAAGCCGCGTCAGCAGATGCTGTGGCCGGCCCCTCCGCCGCCGGCAACGAAGCACAAGCCGAGCGCCCGAAAGCCTGCCACGGGCGTGACGTCGCGGCGCACGACGACCGTGGAGACTCGCGAGCCCGAGGCCAAGCCTGAGATCGTCGAAAAGGCGGCGTCGGCGCGCGTGGTCCTGGTCATCGGGGACTTCATCGCGGGAGCGGCCGCCGAGGGCATCGACGCCATCTTCGCCCAGGATCCGACCGTTCGGATCGTCGATCGCTCCAAGGGCGCGTCCGGCCTCGTGCGCACCGATCACTATGACTGGACGCAGGAAATTTCCGCCATCATCGCGGAAGTCAAACCCTCTGTGGTCGTCATTGCGCTCGGCGCGAACGACCGCCAAACGATGTCCATCGGAGACAAGAAGCAACCGCTGCGCTCGGAGGAGTGGATGCGCGAATACCAGGCGCGCACCGCGAGCCTGCTCAGCGAAATCCAGATGGCCGGCGCGCCCGTGATCTGGTTGGGGACGCCCTCGTTCAAATCCTCCCGGATGAACGCGGACATCCTTGCCTTCAACGAGATCTACCGCAAGACCGCGGCGGACGCCGGGATCGAGTATGCGGAGGTGTGGGACGGTTTTGTCGACGAGAAAGGCAGCTTCGTCGTCACCGGGCCTGACGTGAACGGACAGCCGGTTCGCCTGCGTACGGAAGACGGGATCAACCTGACGGCGGCCGGCAAGCGCAAGCTCGCGTTCTATGCGGAAAAATCCTTGCGGGCCCTGCTCGGAAGCGGCGGGGCTAGCCCGCCAGTTGGCGACACCACCGGCCCGGTCGTCGCGGCACCCAACCGGACCGTGCCAATTGCCTTGTCTGATCCTGCCCTCGACGGCGGCGAGGTCTTGTTGGGTGGATCGGGGCAGGCTCCCATCCCCCCAATCTCGTCATACACTGAGCAGGCAGACGTGGTGGGGCGCGCCGACGACTTCCAGCTTCCCGGCACGCACTCCGCAAGCGCCGGAAAAGAGACGCCGGACAAGGCAACCACTTCGTCCCTGCGAGGAACGATGTCGCATCGCTGAAGCGATGCGACGGCAGGGCAGATGCCCCCGCGCCGAGTACCCTCAGCGCGGCAAGACGGTCGAGCCCATCAGGTCGCGGTCGATGGCATGCGCCGCCTGGCGACCTTCACGGATCGCCCAGACGACCAGCGACTGGCCGCGCCGCACGTCGCCAGCCGCGTAGAGCTTCTCGACGCTCGTGCGGTAGTTGCGATCGTCCGCCTGCACATTCGTGGAGCGGCGGCTGTCCTTCACCAGCTTGAGCCTGTCGCCGAGTTCGGAGACGACGCCCTTCTCCCTCGGGCCCGCGAAGCCGATGGCGATGAAAGCAAGGTCGGCACGGATGACGAACTCGGTCCCGGCCACGGGCTGCCGCTTCTCGTCCACTTCGCAGCACTTCACGCCGGTCAGCGCGCCGTCTTCTCCGATGAACTCCAGCGTTGCGACCTGGAACTCGCGCTGCGCGCCTTCCGCCTGCGAGGACGAGGTGCGCATCTTCGTTGCCCAGTAGGGCCAGACCGACAGCTTGTCTTCCTTCTCCGGCGGCTGCGGCCGGATATCGAGCTGCGTCACGCGCACGGCACCCTGCCGGAACGCCGTGCCCACGCAGTCGGAAGCGGTGTCGCCACCGCCGACGACCACCACATGCTTGCCGCCGGAGAGGATCGGTTCGGACGGCCAGGCGACCGAGGTGATCTCCTCCTGGCCGACGCGCTTGTTCTGCTGGACGAGGTACGGCATCGCGTCATGCACGCCCTCAAGCTCGACGCCCGGGATGCTCGCCGGGCGCGGCGTCTCAGAGCCGCCGCAATAGAGAACCGCGTCATAGGTGGAGAGCAGGTCTTCGACGCTGCGGTCGACGCCGATCTCGATGTTGCAGTGGAAGGTGACGCCCTCCCCGCGCATCTGCTCGGCACGCTTGTCGATGTAGTGCTTCTCCATCTTGAAGTCGGGGATGCCGAAGCGAAGCAACCCGCCCGGCCGCGACTCGCGCTCGAATACGTCGACCTTGTGTCCGGCACGCGCCAGCTGCTGGGCCGCCGCCAGACCCGCCGGACCGGAACCGATGATGGCCACCGACTTGCCGGTCTTCTCCTTCGGTGGCTGCGGCACGATCAGGCCCAGCTCGTAGGCCTTGTCGGCAAGCGCCTGCTCGACGGTCTTGATGGCGACAGGAATGTCCTCGAGGTTCAGTGTGCACGCTTCCTCGCACGGAGCCGGGCAGATGCGCTCCGTGAACTCGGGGAAGTTGTTGGTGGAGTGCAGGTTGCGGATCGCCGCCTCCCAGTCTCCGTTGTAGACGAGGTCGTTCCAGTCGGGGATCTGGTTGTGAATCGGACAACCGGTCGGCCCATGGCAGAACGGCACGCCGCAATCCATGCAGCGCGCAGCCTGTTTCTCGACCTCCTTGTCCGACATCGGGAGAATGAACTCACGGAAGTGCCGGATGCGGTCGGAGGCCGGCTGGTACTTGTGGACCTGCCGGTCGATTTCGAGGAAACCCGTTACCTTACCCATGTTCGGTATCACCTAACCCTCGCGCCGCAGGGGAGACTGCAGCAAGTTCTCCGACGCTGACCGCGCAGCGCCCCTGGAAGGGCGGCACCGCGCGGTCGTCGGAGTGACGTAACGTTTCACGACCCGTTCGCTGCTACTCCGCAGCGACGCTCATGCGCATGCGCTCCATCTCTGCCAGCGCGCGACGGTACTCGACCGGCATCACCTTACGGAATTTCGGCCGATAGGTCGCCCAGTCATCCAGGATCGCGCGGGCACGGGTCGAGCCCGTGTAATGCGCATGGTTGGTGATGAGCTGGACCAACCGCTCCTCGTCGTGGCGGGACATGTCGCCAGACACGTCGACTCGGCCCATGTGGGCGATGTCCCCGCCGTGGTGGTGGAGCTTCTCCAGCATGTCGTCCTCCTCGGGGACAGGCTCGAGCTCGACCATCGCCATGTTGCAGCGCTTTGCGAAGTCGCCCTCCTCGTCGAGGACATAGGCCACGCCACCGGACATGCCAGCCGCGAAGTTGCGACCGGTCTGGCCGATGACGACGACGATGCCGCCCGTCATGTACTCGCAGCCGTGGTCACCTACGCCTTCCACAACGGCGATCGCGCCCGAGTTTCGAACGGCAAAGCGCTCCCCGGCCACGCCGCGGAAGTAGCACTCGCCCTCGGTCGCACCGTAGAGAACCGTATTGCCGACGATGATCGACTCTTCCGGCACGATCCGGGCGTCGTCCGGCGGGCGGATCACGATCTTGCCGCCCGACAAACCCTTGCCAACATAGTCATTCCCGTCGCCGATCAGCTCGAACGAGATGCCCCGAGCAAGGAAAGCACCAAACGACTGGCCCGCAGTGCCGGTGAATTTCACCGAGATGGTATCCTCACGCAGGCCCTTGTGTCCGAAGCGCTTGGCAACCTCACCCGAAAGCATCGCACCTGTCGAACGATCGACGTTCCGGATCGGCAGGTCGATCTCGACCTTCTGGCGGGCCGTCAGAGCAGGCTGAGCCAGTTCGATCAGCTTGCGATCGAGCACGTCGTCTATCGGGTGCTCCTGGCGCGTGGTCCAGTAGGTCTCTTCCTTCGACGCCTGCGGCTTGAAGAACAGGCGGCTGAAATCGAGGCCCTGGGCCTTCCAGTGATCGATGACGGCCTGCTTCTCGAGGAGCTGGGACTCGCCAATGATCTCGTTCAGCGAACGGTAGCCCATCTGGGCGAGCAGCTCGCGTACTTCCTCTGCGACGAAGAAGAAGTAGTTGATGACGTGCTCCGGCGTGCCCTTGAAACGCTTGCGCAGGACCGGGTCCTGGGTCGCCACGCCGACAGGACAGGTGTTCAGATGGCACTTGCGCATCATCAGGCAGCCGGCCGCGATCAGCGGAGCCGTCGAGAAGCCGAACTCGTCGGCACCCAGCAGCGCCCCCACGATCACGTCGCGGCCGGTACGCAGGCCGCCGTCGACCTGCAGCGCGACGCGCGAGCGCAGGCCGTTCAGCACCAGCGTTTGGTGCGTCTCGGCAAGGCCGATTTCCCACGGGCTGCCGGCATGCTTGAGCGAGGTCAGCGGCGAAGCGCCGGTACCGCCGTCATAGCCGGAGATCGTTATGTGGTCGGCGCGGGCCTTGGCGACGCCGGCCGCAACCGTACCGACACCCACCTCCGACACCAGCTTGACCGACACGTCGGCCTGCGGGTTGACGTTCTTCAGGTCGAAGATCAGCTGCGCCAGGTCCTCGATCGAGTAGATGTCGTGGTGAGGCGGCGGCGAGATCAGGCCAACGCCCGGAGTCGAGTGACGGGTCTTGGCAATGGTCGCGTCGACCTTGTGGCCCGGGAGCTGACCGCCTTCGCCGGGCTTAGCACCCTGCGCGACCTTGATCTGCATCATGTCCGAGTTGACGAGGTACTCGGTCGTCACGCCAAAGCGGCCCGAAGCAACCTGCTTGATCGCGGACCGCTGCGGATTTGGCGAGCCGTCCGGCAGCGGCAGGTAGCGATCGGGCTCCTCGCCCCCCTCGCCGGTGTTCGACTTGCCGCCCAGTCGGTTCATCGCGATGGCGAGCGTGGTGTGCGCCTCGCGGCTGATCGAGCCGAACGACATCGCGCCGGTCGAGAAGCGCTTGACGATCTCCGCGGCCGGCTCGACCTCCTCGAGCGGCACCGGCCTGCGCCCATCTTCTTCGGCAAGCTTGATGTGGAACAGGCCACGGATCTGCTTGGCGCGTGCATTCTCGCCGTTGATCTGCGCCGAGAACTCCTTGAACGTCGACCATGAGTTCTTGCGGACTGCGTGCTGAAGGCTTGCCACCGCATCCGGCGTCCACATGTGGGTTTCGCCGCGCATGCGGTACTGATAGTCGCCGCCGACATCGAGCGTGTGCTCCAGCATCGGATCGTTGCCGAAGGCAGCCCGATGACGGCGCACGGTTTCGGCCGAGAGGTGCTCGAGGCCAACGCCCTCGATCGTGGTGGCGGTGCCGGTGAAGAACTTGTCGACGAACGCCTTCGACAGGCCAACAGCGTCGAATATCTGGGCACCGCAATAGGACTGGTAGGTCGAGATGCCCATCTTGGACATGACCTTCAGGATGCCCTTGCCGACCGCCTTGATGTAACGGCTGACGACTTCCTCGGCATCGACTTCCGGCGGGAACTGACCCTTCGCATGCATGTCGAGCAGCGTATCGAACGCAAGATACGGATTGATCGCCTCGGCGCCATAGCCGGCAAGACAGCAGAAGTGGTGCACTTCACGCGGCTCGCCTGACTCGACGACCAGGCCCACCGACGTGCGCAGCCCCTTGCGGATCAGGTGATGGTGCACGGCAGCCGTCGCCAGTAGCGTCGGAATGTCGATGCGGTCCGCTCCGACTTGGCGGTCGGAAAGGATGATGATGTTGTAGCCGCCGGCCACTGCGGCTTCCGCACGCTCGCACACGCGTTCGATCGCAGCCGCCATGCCCTCGGCGCCTTCGGTCGCCGAGTAGGTGATGTCGATGGTCTTGGTGTCGAAACGTTCCTCGGTGTGACCGATCGAACGGATCTTCTCGAGGTCGGCGTTCGTCAGGATCGGCTGGCGAACTTCGAGACGCTTTTTCCGCGACGAGCCGACGAGGTCGAAGATGTTCGGGCGCGGCCCGATGAAGGAAACCAGGCTCATCACCAGCTCCTCGCGGATCGGGTCGATCGGCGGATTGGTGACCTGCGCGAAGTTCTGCTTGAAGTAGTCGTAGAGCAGCTTTGGCTTGTCCGACATTGCCGCGATCGGCGTGTCGGTACCCATCGACCCCACGGCTTCCTGCGCGGTGGTCGCCATCGGCGACATCAGGAACTTCAAGTCTTCCTGCGTGTAACCGAAGGCCTGCTGGCGCTCGCGCAGCGAGACGTCCTTGCGCAGCGCCCGCGGCTCGACCGGCTTCAGTTCCTCGAGGATGAGTTGGGTGTTGGCGAGCCAGGTCTTGTAGGGATGCTTGCGCGCGATCTCCGACTTGATCTCGTCATCGGAAATGATGCGGCCCTGGTTCAGGTCGATGAGCAGCATCTTGCCGGGCTGCAGGCGCCACTTCCGGACGATCTTCTCCTCCGGCACCGGCAGCACACCGGCCTCCGAGGCCAGGATGACCCGGTCGTCGTCGGTCACGATGTAGCGCGCCGGCCGCAGGCCGTTGCGGTCGAGCGTCGCGCCGATCTGGCGGCCGTCGGTGAAGCATACGGCCGCCGGTCCGTCCCACGGCTCCATCAGCGCCGCATGATACTCGTAGAAGGCGCGCCGGTCGGGGTCCATAAGCTTGTTGCCCGCCCACGCCTCCGGGATGAGCATCATCATCGCGTGCGCGAGCGAGTAGCCGCCCTGGAACAGGAATTCCAGCGCGTTGTCGAAGCAGGCGGTGTCCGACTGCCCCTCGTAGGAGATCGGCCACAGCTTGGAGATGTTGTTGCCGAAGAGCTCGGAATCGACCGAGGCCTGCCGGGCAGCCATCCAGTTGTTGTTGCCCCGGACCGTATTGATCTCGCCGTTGTGCGCGACCATGCGATAGGGGTGCGCCAGCTTCCAGGACGGGAACGTGTTGGTCGAGAAGCGCTGGTGCACGAGGATCAGCGCCGTCTCGAAGCGGGGATCCTTGAGATCCTTGTAGTAGGCGCCGACCTGGTAGGCCAGGAACATGCCCTTGTAGACGATCGTGCGCGCCGACAGCGACACGCAATAGGCGCCGATGTCCTTGTTGTCGTTCTCGGCATAGATGCGGCCGGAGATGACCTTGCGCAGCAGGTAGAGCCGCGCCTCGTATTCCTCGTCATCGGTGATGTCTGGCGTGCGCCCGATGAAGACCTGCCGGTGATACGGCTCGGCAGCGACGATTTCCGGCGCCTTGGAGAGCGACGAATTGTCCACGGGCACGTCGCGGAAACCGATCAGGGGCAATCCTTCCGACTGCGCCGCCTCGCGGATCACATCCTCGACATGCTCACGCACCGCCGCATCCTGCGGCATGAACCAGTGACCGACGCCATACTGGCCCGGCGGCGGCAGCTCGATGCCCTGAGCCGCCATCTCCTCGCGGAAGAAGCGATCGGGAATCTGGACGAGAACACCCGCGCCGTCGCCCATGAGCGGGTCCGCGCCCACCGCGCCGCGGTGGGTCAGGTTCTCGAGCATGTAGAGCCCATCCTCGACGATCTGGTGCGACTTGATGCCCTTCATCTGGGCAATGAAGCCGACGCCGCAGGAATCGTGCTCGTTCCGCGGATCGTAGAGGCCTTGCGATTTCGGGGCAGCGCCGACGCCACGGGCGGTTTTCACCGCGCCGTTCGAAGCAATCGCGTTTCGCGTACCTGTCATCATCTGACCCTCCGTCGCCGGCCTGTCGCCGCCGGCGCGCATCTGAACGCGCACCCGCAGTTGATCGCTGGTTCTATCCGCTGCAATCCGATTGCACGCGCCTACCGGACCCATGTCAACCGGCAAAGGAACGCCATCGGCAGACGCGGCCCGTCCGCGGCTCAAGGCTGCGGTCCGGGCAAGCGATGCGGATAAATAAGACAGCAGTACTGTCCTAAATTGCTTATGACAGAATTTGGGTATCCACACAAGACCGAATCTTAAGACCCGCACCCCATTCCGGAAACGAACAGTCTCGATCCCGATCTCGGGCGCAATAAAATGTCGCGGCACGCGCTGCCGCACCTGCTCGGTTTTCTCCCCTTGTGAAACGCGCCGGATTGCGTTTTGTCTGCCAGCCACGAGTCAGGGACAGCCATGTATTTTTCATCGGACAATTGGGCCGGCGCGCACCCGAAGATAGCGGACAGCCTGGTCCTGCATGCGGGCGGATACGATGCCGCCTATGGCGACGGCGCGCTCGACCGGAAGGTGCAGGAGCGGTTCTCAGAGATCTTCGAACGCGAGGTGTCCGTGTTCTTCGTCGGAACCGGCACTGCGGCGAATTCGCTCTCGCTGGCCCTTTACGCCCGGCCCGGCGGCATTGCCTTCTGCCACAACGGCGCGCATGTCGCCGAGGATGAATGCGGTGCGCCAGAGTTTTTCTCGGGCGGTACGCGCCTGAAGCTGGTCGAGGGAGGCCAGGGCAAGTTCTCCGCCGAGACGCTCGACCGGGCGGTGTCCCGTTACTTTCCCACGGTCGTCCACGACGGGCGCGCGACCGCCGTCACGATCACGCAGGCGACCGAGACCGGCACCGTCTATTCGCTGGACGAGGTGTCGGCGATTTCCGCGGTCACGAAGAAGCATGGCCTCGGCCTGCACATGGATGGTGCACGATTCGCCAACGCCCTCGTGTCGCTGGATACCACGCCGGCCGAGATGACCTGGCGACGCGGAGTCGACGTCGTTTCCTTCGGCGGAACCAAGAACGGCTGCTGGTGCGCCGAGGCGGTGCTTTTGTTCGATCCGGCGAAAGCGGAGGAACTCGCCTTCCTGCGCAAGCGCGGCGCGCAGCTCTTCTCGAAGTCGCGCTTCATCGCCGCCCAGTTCGACGCCTACCTCGCCGATGATCTGTGGCTCGCCAATGCCCGCCACGCCAATGCGATGGCGGCCGCCCTTGCAGACGGCTTCCGCGCATCACGCCATGCACGGCTCGCGTGGGAACCGCAGGCCAACGAGGTCTTCGCCGTGATCGAGAAGGGTTCGGCCGAACGCGCCCGCTCTGCCGGCGCGCGCTTCTACGACTGGCACGTTCCGGCCGGCTTCGAAGGGCCGATCGCTGCCAACGAAGGGCTCTACCGCTTCGTCACGAGCTTCGCGACCACCGCGGACGACGTGGCGAAATTCATCGAACTCATCGGCTGACCCGACGCAAAAGAGCGGCGCCCCGAGGGACGCCGCCCACCTTTCAAAGCTTTAGAGACCGTCTCAGTTGACGGTAGCCGCCTCGATCTGCTTCGCCGTCCCCGGAGCTGCGCTGATCGCGATCTTGCGCGGCTTCAGCTCTTCGGGAACGTTGCGCTTCAGGTCGATGTGAAGCAGGCCGTTCTTCAGCGTGGCGCCGCTGACCTCGACATGGTCGGCAAGCTGGAATCGGCGCTCGAAAGCGCGCGAAGCAATGCCGCGATAGATGATCTCGGAGCCTTCGCCCTTGGTCTCTTCCTTGCGTTCGCCCTTCACGGTGAGCACGTTGCGGTGCGATTCGATATCGATCTCGTCATCCGAGAAGCCGGCCACGGCCATGGAGATACGGTAGGAGTCCTCGCCGGTCCGCTCGATGTTGTAGGGCGGATAGCTGGTACCGCTGTCGGGCTGGCCGAGCGAATCGAGCATCGTAAAGAGACGATCGAAACCTACGGTTGAGCGATAGAGCGGGGAAAAGTCGACATGACGCATGTTGTGTTCTCCATCTGAGCAACAGGTTTGCGTTCGATCCGGTGCGAAAGCCAATCGGCCTTCCGCATTGGACCGCGGCCCCCTCAGGCGACCGCAACCGTGATCTGGTGAGGGAAGGACTGCCTTTCAAGGGCCTGCAGTCGTTCACCAGATTGTGAGTCGATGAACCCCGAATGAACGCCGCCTTCGGCCTGCGTTCAGCCGCTGCCACCTAGTTTCCACCCCGCACAACGAGAGAAAAGCGGCGGCCACGCGCCGACGCCAACAGGTCGACCGGGGTTGCATCGTCCCTTCCTCCCCGGACGACGAGGGCTGGAAGCCGGTGGGCTGGCTTCCAGCCCGCTGCCGTTTTCAGCGCTCAGCCTTGCTTTTCGCGGCAGCGAACGTAAGTCTCGCCGGACGAGGACGGGCAGCATGGCCGACGGTTTCTTCGACATCCCCGAAAACCCCCGACCCGACAACGGAAGTTGCCACTTCCTCGTCGCGAAAGACGGGGTGCGGTTGCGCTACGGCCGCTTCGAGCCACCGCCCGGCGTGCATCGGGGAACGGTGGTCATCCTCAGCGGCCGCAACGAGTCGATCGAGAAGTATTTCGAGACGATCCGCGACCTGAACCGTCGCGGCCTCGCCTGCATCAAGATGGACTGGCGCGGCCAGGGCGGATCGGGCCGCCTGCTGCGCGACGGCGAACGCGGACACGTGCGCAGTTTCGAGGAATATGTGCAGGATCTCGACCAGCTGTTCACCAAAGTCGTCCTGCCGGACTGCCGTGGACCTCATTTCATCCTGGCGCACTCGACCGGGGCACTGATCGCCTTGCTGGCGGCTCCCATCCTGACCAACCGCGTCCGCCGCATGGTGTTGCTCGCGCCATTCCTTTCGGTCGTCGGACTGCCGCTCGGCATGAAGGATATCTCGCGGCTGACGTCCGCGCTTTACTGGCTGGGGTTCGGGCGCATTTACGCCTATGGCGGACCGCGACCCGCCGAACTGCCGCCCTTCGAGGCGAACAAGCTGACCAGCGATCCCCGCCGCTACGCCCGCAACATGGCGCTGACACGGACCTTCCGGGAACTCCGTCTCGGCGGGCCGACCGTCGCCTGGGTTCGCGCCGCCTGCATCGCCTCGCGAAAGGTCAGCACGCTTGCGTTCCGCGAGAGCTTCCGCATCCCGACACTCTTCATCGCCGCCGGCGCCGACGAGGTGGTGCTGCGCCAGGCCGTGGAGGACTATGCGCATTCGCTGCGCACCGGCCGGCTGGTGACGATCGACGGCGCCCGGCATGAGATCCTGCAGGAGGCCGATCTCTACCGCGAACAGGCGCTCGCCGCCTTCGATGCCTTCGTGCCCGGATCGAACGCCGATCGCTACGCCGTCACGGAAGCCTGACGGGATGGGCCAGCGCTACCCGGCAAGGATGGCGCGGGCGGCTTCGTGCAGCTCCGGCGTCGCCGCCGCCAGGATATCGCCGCCGGGTTCGGCCGGCCCGCCGTCGAACGTCGTGACGACGCCGCCGGCCTGTTCGATGATCGGGATCAGCGCCGCGATGTCGTAGGACTGCAGGCCGGGGTCGGTCACGATGTCCACCTGTCCGGCGGCGACCATCGCAAAGGCGTAGCAGTCGGTGCCGTAGCGGGCGAGCCGCACCCGCTCCTCGAGCCCGTCATAGCGGCGACGCGCCTCGCCTTTGAACAGCGCCGGGGTGGTCGTGAACAGGATCGCGTCGGAAAGCGACGTCGTCTTGCGCGTCGCAAGCCGCCGGTTGCCGCCCGGCCCCTCGTAGTGCGCCCCCTCCCCGGTCGCGAAGAACAGCTCGCCGGTGAAAGGCTGCGACATCAGCCCCGCCACCGCCTCGCCCTCCACTGTCAGGCCGACCAGCGTGCCCCAGACCGGTATGCCGGAGATGAAGGCGCGCGTCCCGTCGATCGGATCGATGATCCATTGATGCGGGCTCTCGGCGTTCTCGCCACCGAATTCCTCGCCCAGTATGCCGTGATCCGGATAGTGCTCGACGATCAGCCTGCGGATCGCCCGTTCCGCCTCCCGGTCGGCCTCCGTGACCGGGTCGAAGCCAGCGGCCAGCTTGTTATCGACGGCCCCTTGCGCCCGAAAACGCGGCAAGGTCTCCGCGGCGGCCGCCCGGGCAAGTGAACGCAGGAAATCGGCAGGAATCACGCTGGTGCCTCCGCTGTTTATCTGCGGTCTAAGCACAGCAGCGGCCGCGGCGCCAAGCGCCATCCCGCAAGGGCCGCGCCGATCTGTTGCGGGTATGCCACAACATTACGAGAACGCCCCAAAATTCTCGGAATGAAATTAGTATTGGGTCACTCTCCCTTGACATTTGTGCATCGCACAATATGCTTGACGATGAACAGGGTGACCTGTTCATGCCCTCCTTGGGCGTTTCCTCCCTAGACTTGGACCGCGTTGTGCGAGCAACGCGGTTTTTTTTGCCTTTGCAGAAATCTGCCGTTCTATTCCGCGGCAATCGACAGCGGCATCAGAGCCGAGTCCGCCAGTGCCATGAGATCCGCGCAGAAGCGTCGAAGATCCTCCACGAGCGCGTCGAAGCCGTGCGTCTTCTCCAGCGTGCGTTCGTTCATGTAGAGGCCGCGGTTGACCTCGATCTGCAGCGCATGGAACCCGCGCGTCGGCCGTCCGTAGTGCTCGGTGATGAAGCCGCCGGCATAGGGCTTGTTGTGCCCGACCGTATAGCCCATCGAGGTCAGCAGCGCGATCGCGCATTCGCTGAGCCCGGACGCCGCCGACACGCCGAACCGGTCGCCGACGATGAAGTCCGGCCGGATCCCGGTGTCGCCGACCCGGATGCTGGCCGGCATCGAATGGCAGTCGACGAGCACGGCGTGGCCGAACCTCGCGCGCGTGGTCGAAAGCAGATGCTGCAGCATCTCGTGGAACGGCCGGTAGACCAGCTCGATGCGGCCGAGCGCCTCGGCCAGCGGCAGCCGCCCCGAATAGATGTCCATCCCCTCCCCCACCAGCTTCGGGATGGTGCCCAGCCCGCCGGCGACGCGCGGCGAGCGGATGTTGGCGAAGGGAGGCAGAGGCTCGCGGAACATGCGCGGATCGAGCTCGAACGGCTCGCGGTTCGCGTCGAGATAGCTACGCGGGAAGTTGGCGGCGAGCATCGGCGCCCCCAGCGGCACGACCGACATGAAGAGCTCGTCGACGAAGCAGTCCTCGGAGCGCCGGATGGCGACCGTGTCCAGCTTGCACATGGCCAGGAAGCGCTCGGGATAGTAGCGGCCGCTGTGCGGCGAGCTGAACACGAACGGCACCCGTTGCTCCGCCGCGGTCCGCACCTCGAAAGGAGGCACCACGTCGAAGTCATTGACCGCTGTCATCGGCCGCCATCCGTTCGATGTCGAGGACACATCATGCCCGGAACCTGCCACTCCCGGACCTGGCTGTCCAGCCGACCGCCGGCGCGATCATGGGGCGTCCGGCCCAACCATTCACTTGATCTTTACTGAGCCGTTTTCATATAGATTCGCTGCAGGGGACGGCTCCGGGACGGGCCGATTCCCCGATTCGAACGGGACATCGATGGCACGCATCCTTCTTGCGGAAGACGACGACGACATGCGCCGCTTCCTGGTCCGCGCGCTGGAGCGTGCGGGCTACGACGTCAGCGATTTCGACAATGGCGCCAGCGCCTACGAGCGGCTGCGCGAGGAACCCTTCTCGCTGCTGCTGACCGATATCGTCATGCCCGAGATGGACGGTATCGAGTTGGCCCGCCGCGCCACCGAGATCGATCCGGACCTCAAGGTCATGTTCATCACCGGCTTCGCGGCCGTGGCGCTCAATCCTGATTCGAAGGCCCCGCGCGACGCCAAGATCCTGTCCAAGCCCTTCCATCTTCGCGAACTCGTCGACCAGGTCGACAAGATGCTCCAGGCAGCCTGAGGCGCCCGAGGGAATCAACCCGAATCTTCCGGTCTGACCTGCGGGAGCCCCATGTCTCCCGCAGCGCGCCCCGCCATGCCCGCTTTTGGCGGCAGCCGTCGCAACGGCACATGCCCTCGTCCCCGGCTGCCGAAAAAGAATAATCCACCGGCCAGTTCAAAATCCACAATCTGCGGCAGCTGGCCGCTATTGACGGGCCGGATCAAAAGTGGTGTATGCGCGCCATCTGGATGGGCGTGTAGCTCAGCGGGAGAGCACTACGTTGACATCGTAGGGGTCACAGGTTCAATCCCTGTCACGCCCACCATCCAGTCCCCCACATTTCGCCAGTTTTCGCGCGTCTCCAAATAGCGCCGTCTTTTCCGACACTTGCGTCCAGTGAGACGCGAGTTCGTGGAACGGTCTCGGCTCGAACCGGCAATTTCTCGGGCAATCAACGGCCGCGTCTCTGTCACGGCTTTTGCGTGTCCACTATGTCGCCCCGGCGATGGTCGTATGATCGCGGCGATTTGAGCCTTGGTGGCGGCGACTCGGCGATGCTGCGACGAGTGATGGCTCACCGCCGGTGGACAGCAGCGACCTGGCCTCGCCTGGCTGTCGACCAAGAATCAGATGCCGAGGAGTTTGTGCTGGGCGGCCCAGCTGACCGGAGTTTCGATCGCGCGTGCAAGATGCCGTACCGAGAGGTCGGCCGGCTGTCGCCCGGTCAGGATCAGTTCGACGATGCGCGGCGACAGGAAGGCTAGCGGCAGCAGGCGGCTGACGTCTTCGGCATGCACCCCGAACTGCTTTGCGACAGCCTTGCGCCCGAGCCCCTGGCCATCGGTGAGCGCGGCGAGATAGGCATGGGCGCGGGCGATCATGTCGATCAGCGGCTTGTCCGGCCGCGATCGCGAGGCAACCTGACCATCGATCACCAGCCGTCGCTCCACGCCTCGCCTGCGGGCCGACAGCGGGAGAGCGATGACGTGAAGATCGGAATCGTCTTCGACGGTCGGATGTTTGCTCCGCGTCGTTTTGATCCCCGGGTTCAATGCTTTGACGACGCCGGGAGCCATTGCATCCGCAGGCGCAGTGTCAGCCAGCCAGTTGGCCACAGTTCTCCGATCGATCAGGATGCGGATGCGATCATTGGATAGACTGATGCGCCGGATCGCCATGAGGACGATCTGTCGAACCTTCTCCGGGTTCGTTGCTGTCGCCTTCAGGTCCGCGGACGTTCGCTCCGCCTTCTCCAGTGCGGCCTCGATGCGGTGCATCTGACCTGCCGCCTGCAGCCACTCCGACAGCAATGGCCGGTTGGTCAAAAGGTTCTCAAGCTGGTGAAGAACGATCGCCTCGATCTCGGCAGCCGGAATGCGCCAGCCGTCCTTATTATCCGAACCACCATCCTTTAGCCGGGCAGACACATAATACCGGTAGCGCTTGCCGGCCTTGGCCGCATGAATCGGGCTCAGACGATCGCCAGCCTCGTCGAACAGCAGTCCGTTGAGAAGATGGATGTCGCGCGTGACTGTCGTTCCTCGCGGGCGCGGCGCCTGCTCGGCAAGCCTTGCCTGCACGGCATCGAACACATCATCCCCGATGATCGGTCGATGCTCGCCACGATAGATCGCGCCGCCATGTCGGATCCGTCCGACATAGATCGGATTGGAGAGCATGTAGTAAAGTTTGCCCTTGCCGATCTTCCGAGAGGGCTTGCGACGCCCCTGCCCCGTGTCGCCATGGAGCAGTGTCGAACCCAAGCCTGTTGCATCAGCCTGTTCGTTCAACTCCGCAGCAAGGGCCGGTACGGACCCGAGTTGGAGATAGCGCGCGAACAGCCTTCGCACCTCTGCCGCGGCGGCCTCATCGATCACGAGCTTGCGGTTCTCGACGCGGTAGCCGAAGGGCACGGTGCCTCCCATCCACATGCCCTTCTTCTTCGAAGCCGCAACCTTATCGCGGATGCGCTCGGCCGTCACTTCACGCTCGAACTGGGCGAAGGAGAGCAGAACGTTCAGGGTCAGCCGCCCCATCGAGGTGGTGGTGTTGAACTGCTGCGTTACCGAAACGAACGAGACCTCGTGACGATCGAAGATGTCGACGATCCTGGCAAAGTCCATAAGCGAGCGCGTCAGGCGGTCGATCTTGTACACCACGACCACATCGACCTTGCCCTCCCCAATATCCGCCAGAAGCCGCTGCAGGGCCGGCCTCTCCATGGTGCCACCGGAGATGCCACCGTCGTCATAATGATCCGGAATCAATTGCCAGCCGAGCCCGACCTGAGAGGCAATGAACGCGGCGCAGGCTTCGCGCTGCGCGTCGAGTGAGTTGAACTCCTGTTCGAGCCCCTCCTCCGTGGACTTTCGGGTGTAGATCGCGCAGCGAAGCTTCTTCGCACTCATAATCCAAAGAACCTCGGCCCGGACCAGTGGGCACCGGTGATTTTCCGCGCAATGGCCGAGAGCGACCGGTAGGTCTCGCCTTCATACAGGTACCCGGCCTCGGTCACGTCCACGACATGGGTGCGCCCGTTCCAGTCCCGCAGCAGGCGAACACCGGGGACGAGCCTGCGCCGCTCCACCGACGCAGGCTCCGCTCCCCTTTCACCATCCGCCGCTGAGCCGTAGCTCTCGGCCACTCCCACGTCTGCCAGCTTATCGCGTTCCTCAGCGAGCGTTTCCGGTGCGAGATCTGCAACCCGGCATTCGCGCCTGATCCGCTCGACTTCCCGGCGCAGCATCCGTCTGACCTCTGCCGGGAACCCGCCCAGCCGTTTCACCTGGATGTGCCAGCCAGCAGCATAGACCAGCAGTTCCCGGCGAGCGCCCGCCGGTGGCGGACACCCATAGGCTGCCTGCCACCGCTCAACGAGCTCCTCACGCGACATTGATCCGAGCTGCTCCAGCTCGCGATCCAGCCTCGTCATCGCCTGACCAACCCCACTCAGACGCGGTCGGTAACGCGGTAGCGACGGGCTCCGTCCTTGCCGACCTCGCTCACCAGGGTGAGGCCGAGCTTGCGTCGCACGGTTCCGGACAGGAACCCACGCACCGAGTGGGCCTGCCAGCCGGTTGCCTCCATGAGTATCGGGAGCGTCGCCCCCTTCGCCGCCCTGAGTTTCCTGAGAACGATGTCCGTCTTGCTGCTGCCCGAGATCAGGCTTGCGGCCGACTTTCCATCGGCCGCCCTCCCCTGCGTAGCGCGCTTGCGGGTCCGGGTGCGCCTCTCATCGAGCTTGCCAATAGTGCCCGTATCGGGCCCAATCGGAGCTTCGCTCGCCTCTCTATCAAAGATCGCCTGCTCGCCGGCAGCTGCGTCGAGTTTGATGATGCTGGTGTTCATGATCGTCTCCGTCAGTTGATGCCAGACCACCCAAGGTCTGTACTGACGCAAGCCCGCTCACCAGGCGGGCGAAGACCTCATGCTCGGAAGTGATCCCTCTCGCGTTCACTCCCCAATGACACAGTGCTTCCTTTGCTGGCGAAGTCCAGTGGAATGTGGCCCAGATCTCAGTTCTGTGGCGGAGAGTTCTCGGAACCCGACCATGCCCGCGAGCGGCAGCTTTGCGCCCCCATTCCGGCCGTTCGACTGGCAGTTGCGACTTCCCGAAAGCTGAAATTATTTGTGGCGTAGCGGGCGTCGCCCGACGGTGATCGCAATGTCACCACCGTGCCATGGCCGCCCAATCAGCTAACTGGCTGCCTCTCTTTCTTCAGATCTCTTTGCAGAACCTTCCGCACAGTATCCCCAACTGCGCCGGCACCCGCCGCACACGAGCCTGCGCGGCGTCACACCAAACGAGTTGCCACCCGGTCCAGATCGTACCACAGGGAAGGGAAACGATGCCTTCCGGCGGTCCAAAGAATGGTATCGGAGCAAAAGGAGAACGGAGTCCAATTCTCAACGAGGGCTGATCGGAGGCAACATCCCATCCAAAGAATGTTGTGCAACTTGCACTGCTTCAGGCAAGGGGCGCCTCGTGGGTGACCTGGTTCGAGCGAGTGCATGATCTGATGCCGAACGCGTTTGGCCGAGGCGTTCGGCCGATCGCTTTCACTGGGGCCTGACCTTGCTTCCATCGGCGAGGGCAGCGGGCGGGTAGACGACGACGATTTCGCCAGGACGCACGCCCTGAGCTATTGCAGCCAGGTGCCCAGAGAGGCGCGCAACCTGTATCTCTCTGAGGTGCCCGCGGCCTTCCTCTACAACAAAGACGGTCCAGGCGTCGCCGCGGCGGAACAGTGCCCCGATCGGTGCGACGATCGCTTGGTCCACTTCATCAACGACGATCTTGACCTCTACACGGTACCCGTCTCCCAAGCCGGTCCGCGCCTCGCGCGGGGACGTTATGTCGACGATGGCCCAGACGCGCTGTTCCTCAACTCCGAGCGGCGAGACTTTGGTAAAGCCGGAAGGCTCGACGCGTCGGATGATCCCTTGCAAATCCGTGGGGCCGCCCCAGCGCTCGATGCTCACCTTGTCGCCACCCTTTATACGGGCGGCGTCGGTCGTCAAAACGTCGACTGCGATTTCGAGATCGCCAGGGTCACCCAGCTCGACCAACGGAGATGCTTGCGCAACAACGTTTTCGCTTTCCTGGATGACCCTGAGAACGCGACCATCTATGGGTGACAGCACAGGGTAACTTTCCGCAGACTCAGAACTGTCTGCGGTCTTCAAAGCAGCGCGGGCCTGCTCCAGAACATGGGTCGCGGCGTGCCAGCGGCGTTCCGAGGCAACGACCTGCCGTTCCGCCGCAAGCACCAGATATTCCTCCCGCTGCAATTGCGCGGCGGCTTTGATGTTCTGTTCCGCGAGCTTCTGGGTACGTTCCAAGTCCGCGCGGGCTTGAGCCCGCAGAACTTTGGCCTGCTCATAAAGCGATTCCGCCTCCTCGACTGCCGCCTCGGCGGCGCCCACCTGAGCCTCGAGCTCCAGCCTCACGCGCGGATCGAGCAGCGGCGAAACGGGCGGTGTAATGGTCGCCAGTTTCTGTCCCGTCTGCACGGTATCGCCTGCCTTGAGCGCCAGCCTTTGGACTCGCCCGGAAAGAGGGGCCGAAACCAGATAGCGATCCCGCACCCGCGTTCGGCCGTCCTCTTCGATCGTGTCCTGGAAGGGTGAGATCACCACCTCTGCGGTTTCGACGAGGATCGGCTGCGGCATCAGGAGCCAGTAGAGGCCGAGCGCCGCAAGCGCCAGTAACGCTGCGCTGACGATCGATGTCGTTCTTCGCTTCATGCTCAGTCCCGCGTCTTCAGGACGGCCACCAGATCGAGCTTGTCTATCCTTCGGCGAATCATCATGAAACTGGCGACAGCCGCGCCGACAACCAGAATAGACGCGATGGCATAGCTGCTCGGATCGATCACCGCGGGTATCTGAAACGACTCGCTCGCACGCGCAGATGCGATCAACTTGATCAAGTACCACCCAATCAAGAGCCCAGCGGGAACAGCGACGACGAGCTCCACCGCAAGCTCGCTGAAAATCACAGCGGTTACTTCACGCCGTGTCAGCCCAACTATGCGGAGGCTGGCCAACTCCCAGGCGCGCTCCTGCAGGGCGACGCGGGCGCTGTTGTAGATGACCCCTATTGCGATCAGAATTCCAAATCCTGAGAGAATTAGTGCGCCGATCAGCACTAATCCGCCGATCGTCTCGTTGAACAACGCAAGCCACAAAGCCTTGACGGAACTTCCCTCGACCTTAGGCATCAGCTTTATCCTGGACCAGAGCAGGTCTGATTGGCGCAAATCAATCCTGAGTGCCGCGACATTGGACATGTTGCCCTCACGCAGCAAGCGATTGAGTGCGGTGCGCTCCATCGTAACCGTCGCCCCAAGGATATCGTCCGAAATCTTGCGAACGGCGACGTCCCTCACGGTCCGATTTCCTTCGAGCACTTCGATCGTGACATTGTCATTCAGGTTGAGATCGAGCTGCCGCGCAATCGTCCTGCTAAGCATGATGCCGTCGGAGGGAACGGCAATCGGCCGCAGTGATCGGTCTCTGGGAATCTTCAGTTCAGAGCCAGATTCCAGACCCGTGGCCGACGTGCGATAGGTGCGGTGGCCAGCCCGCAATCTAATCGGCACGACTCGCTGGAGCTCAGCTTTCAGCACGCCGGGAATCGACTGGAGTTCGTAGAGCGCATCCGCTGAGACAGGTTCCGTGAAGGTGAGGAACGCATCGCCACGCTCGATACGTCCGAAGCTCACATCGATCATGTAGTCGATTGCGTCGAACCAATAGAGCCCGAATAGAACGAGCGGAATCGCCAAAGCAATGCCGACGGTCGTCAAGAGCGTTCTGACCGGCCGTCCGAGGACGCTGCGCGCCGCCATGACATACTGGAGCGGAATACGCTTGCTTCCAACGGTCTGCAGCCAACCAAATGTGCCCAGCGCGGGCGGCGTTCCGGGCCGCATGGCTTCGGCGGGAGCAAGCGTTGCTATGCGATATACCGCCGACGCCGCCGCGAGGTTGGCCGCGGCGACGCTGACAACCATCGCACCAACGATCAGCCACGGCTCGATCTGCGCCTCCAGCAACGGAAAGCGGAAGAAAGAGCGATAGGCTCCGACGACTCCACTGGCAAACCAGCGCCCCAGTGCCAGACCTATAGCCGTTCCCAGCAACGCAATGGCGGAAACCAGTTTGAAGTAGTGAAACACAATGGTGCGGTTCCCGAACCCAAGCGCCTTCAGCGAAGCGATCTGTCCCCGCTGCGCCTCGACCATCCTGCCGGTGACGACATTGAGCAGGAATGCGGCGATGCCGAAAAAGACGGACGGCATGACAATGCTCAAGGTTTCCTGTTCGGCCAGTTCGTCTTCGAGAAAGCGGTGCGAAAGCTGATCGCTCCGATCGTAGGCTCCCGTGCTGCCGTATGGAGCCAGCAAGCGATCGACCTCTTCCAGAACGTGCGGCATGCTCGCGCCGGGCGCCAGGGTCATCGACACGTCGTTGAATGCGCCTTCCATATCGAATGCGCTGATTACTGCATCCTCATTGGCCCACAGCACGACAAAGTTTCGATCGTCCGGCAGCGGCACGGCGGCGCGGGTCGCAAAGACGAACTCGGGCGACAGGGCGGAGCCCACCATGTGGAAGTCTTGCAGTCGTCCGTTCAGAACGACATCGATGGTGTCACCTGGCCGCACGGCGCGCGCCTCGGCGTAAGCGACGTTGACGATAACCTCGTCCGGGCGCAGCGGATCGGGCCAACGTCCCTGCACGAGGTGGAGGCGATTGAGCAACGGCTGACCCGAGGCTGGAAGCGAGATAACGCGCCCCGAAATCGGGAGGTTCGTGTCCTCGCGGATTACGCGCAATGGCTCTGAAACGCGCGACTCTACAACGCCGACGCCATCGACTTCTCGAATCCGGTCAACAACAGCGAGCGGCGCGCGTGTCAGGCTCGCAAAAACCTCGGCGAACCGTTCGTTGCGGTAGTGCGCCTCCATGGCGCCTACCAGCGCAAGGTAGTTCGACAGAGACATCACAAAGACGGCGACGCCGGCGGCAACGAGCAGCGCGATGCTGAGGACTTGAAGCCGCATCGACCAAAGTTCGCGCAGGACCTTGATATCCAGCACGTTTACCATGCCACGTCCTCGGCCCGAATTCGCTTCGGATTCGGTTCCTCCTTGACGATACGCCCACCGCTTAGCCGCAACACGCGATCAGCCATCCCCGCGATCGCGGAGTTATGGGTGATCACCACCGTCGTTGTGTTCAGTTCCGCGTTGACCTTTGCAATCGCGGCAAGAACCAGTCGGCCGGTGTCTACGTCGAGCGCGCCTGTCGGTTCATCACAAAGCAGGATGTCCGGCCGTTTCACGATAGCGCGCGCGACCGCAACGCGCTGCTGCTCGCCGCCTGACAACTGCGAAGGAAAGCGACCCGCACGATGGGACAGCCCGACGAGTTCAAGGGCCTCGGTCGGCTTCATCGGATCGCTGGCAATCTGAGCGACGAGCCGCACGTTCTCTTCAACAGTGAGGCTCGGTATCAGATTGTAGAACTGAAACACCAACCCGACATGCTCACGCCTGTAGGTGGTGAGCTCCTCGTCACTGGCGCCGGTCAGTTCGTGGTCTCGCCAGGTCGCCGTTCCAGACGTGGGAGCGTCCAGCCCGCCGAGAATATTGAGCAAGGTCGATTTCCCGGAACCCGAGGGCCCCAGAAGAACGATGAACTCGCCTTGGCGGATGTCGAGATTGACATCCTTCAGCGCGATGACCTGCGAAACGCCTGATCCATAGACCTTGGTCAGTCCCCTGGCCACGAACACGGGAGCCGGAAGTTGTGTCGATGAATTCGTTGCTTCTCGTTCGCGGACTTGCATGCCGACTCCGTTCCTCAGAAAATACAGAAAGGTTTTGTCGGATTAGCTGCCTTGATTCTTATCAAGTACTCGAGCCGCGATCGAGTCCGCCTCCGGCAAGAGCTTCAGCTGTGGCTTCCTGCGGGGCCCGGCGGAGCCTGCTGGCGGTAGAGCCTGGGCGGTAAGGGAACGCGTTCCGTAGATCCCCGATCAGCGAGAATTCCTTCATTCACGAAGGGCGTCCGCCAGAAGCGGCGCAAGAAGGACCGCATTGGTGGAATGCTCCACGCTGTCCGTCGAAACGATGCGGGAAACGCCGGCCGCATACATCCTTGCCGTATCCTCGGCGGAGGCAAGCAGGTGCGTGACGCAGAGCTCGATCCGGTCGGCTCCGGCTTCCAGCAACTGACGGGCGGTCGTGCAGACCGTCGAACCGGTCGAAACCATGTCGTCGACGATGACCGTCGCCTTCCCTCGCACCCCGTCCAAGCCGTCGATCTCGATTGCGACGTCACGGTCGGTGCGACGCACCTTCGTTCCGACGAGGAAGTCGGCGGCCGCTGCATATGCCGCCGATTTGACCCAGGGCCGTGATTCCACGTCGGGACCGACGAGGACCACCTTCTGGCCCGCAAGGTCTCTGGCGATGACGCTGCCGAGGAGATGCGCCGCGCTCAATTGCGTGACGGGAACGCTGAAGACGTCATTCAAGTCATTCGTGCGATGCAGGTGCGGATCGACGGTCACGACCCGGTCGAAGGCGCCCGACAGCAGCCGCGCCACTACTTTCTGGCAATCTGGCGGGATTTTCGGATACCGCTCCGAAGTGGACGCAGGCTGTCGGATGGGCTGCCGCGGCTGACAATGCTGGGGCGGGGCTCTTCGGCCAGCCTGCGCGAGATATCACAATCCGAGGGTATCGCACTCTTGCCGCCCGGAATCGACCGCATCGAGCCCGGGACCCGTCTCGCCTTCGAATTAATCTAGGCCTCTTTGTCATCATCCTGTCATGGTGTAGGAGAATAATTCGAAATATCGAGAAGGGCAGATTCATGGACAAGAAGGCGTCGCTCGCTGCGCTGGCAGCGCTGGGTCAGGAGACCCGCCTGGACATCTTCCGTCTGCTTGTACGAGCCGGGTCAGAGGGCGTTCCTGCGGGTGAGATTGCGACGCGAGTGGGAGCGGTTCAGAACACCACATCCTCGCATCTCAAGATTCTGACGCATGCGGGGCTCATCCGACCCGAACGGGATGGCCGGACCGTGCGCTATGTCGCGGACATGACCGGATTCCGTGACCTGCTCGCCTACCTGATGGAAGACTGCTGCAACGGCGCGCCCGAACTCTGCCGCCCAGTCATCAATGCCGTGACCTGCGACTGTTAGGAGCGATTTTTCCATGTCCGACAGACTCTACAACGCCCTCTTCCTCTGCACAGGAAACTCCGCCCGCTCGATCCTCGCAGAAGCGATCCTGCGGAATCTCGGCGCTGGGCGCTTCCAGGCCTTCTCGGCCGGATCGCAGCCGAAGGGAGAGGTCCATCCGTTTGCCATCGAACTCCTTCGGAACCTGAAGCTGGATACGTCATTCGCACGCTCGAAATCCTGGGACGAGTTCGCGGCGCCCGGGGCTCCGAAGATGGATTTCGTCTTTACCGTCTGCGACAACGCGGCAAACGAATCCTGCCCGGTCTGGCCCGGACTGCCGATGACAGCGCATTGGGGCATTCCGGATCCCGTGGCCGCTGAAGGCACGGATGCCGAGAAGCACCTGGCTTTCGCGGATGCCTATCGGCAACTATCGAACCGCATTTCCGCCTTCCTGGCGCTGCCGCTAGCTTTGATCGACCGGATGTCGCTCCAGTCCAGGTTGCGCGAGATCGGAAAGCTCGAAGCCTCGGCCGCCGCAACAGCACGAGACCCGGCATGGACGTGATCATCTACCACAACCCCGAATGCGAGACCTCGCGCAACACGCTTGCGAGGATCCGCAATGCGGGAATCGAACCGCATGTTATCGAGTACCTGAAGACGCCGCCGACGCGAGCGCTGCTGCATCAGCTGGTGGAGCGGATGGGTACGTCACTCCGGAGTATCCTGCGCGAGAAGGACACGCCTTACGGGGAACTCGACCTTGGCGATCCCGCCCTGACAGACGAGCAGCTGTTCGATGCGATCGAGAAGCATCCGATCCTGATCAACCGTCCGATCGTCGTCTCGCCGAAAGGCGTGAAGCTTTGCCGTCCGTCCGAGACGGTCCTCGACCTCCTACCCGCCCAAAAGGGCGCCTTCGCCAAGAAAGATGGCGAGCAGGTGACCGATGCGGCAGGCAACAGGCTCGCCTGACAACCACGGGAAGTTCCAATGTCGAACCCAACACCTCCGGCCCGCCGGCTGTCCTTCCTCGACCGCTACCTGACCGTCTGGATCTTCGCGGCCATGGCGCTTGGCGTCTTCCTCGGGACAGCCTTCGAAAACCTTCCAGCCTCGCTCGACGCTATGTCCGTAGGCACCACCAACATTCCGATCGCCATCGGCTTGATCCTGATGATGTACCCGCCACTTGCCAAGGTCCGGTACGAGGAGCTGCACCGTGTCTTCGACGACAAGCGTGTGCTGGTGCTCTCGCTGGTCCAGAACTGGATCATCGGGCCGACGCTTATGTTCGCGCTCGCGGTGATCTTCCTGCGGGACTACCCGGAATACATGACGGGCGTGATCCTGATCGGGCTTGCTCGCTGTATTGCCATGGTGCTGGTCTGGAACCAGCTGGCGAAGGGCGACAACCAGTACGTCGCGGGCCTCGTCGCCTTCAATTCGATCTTCCAGATCCTGTTCTTCTCGACCTATGCCTGGTTCTTCCTGTCCGTCCTGCCGCCGGCGTTCGGCCTGGAGGGCAGCGTGGTCGACGTCGGCTTCTGGACGATCACAGAGGCGGTCCTGATCTACCTCGGCATCCCCTTCGCCGCCGGATACGTCACGCGCCGCGTCCTGATCGCCAGGAAGGGGAGCGATTGGTATGAGCGCGTGTTCTTGCCCAGGATCAGCCCGATCACGCTCGTCGCGCTGCTCTTCACCATCGTTGCCATGTTCAGCCTGAAGGGTGGCGATGTCGTGCGGCTTCCCTCCGACGCGCTGCTGATCGCCGTCCCGCTGGTCATCTACTTCGTCGTGCAGTTCGTCATCAGCTTCCTGATGGGCAAGCTGATCGCCGCGGACTATCCGCGCACGACGGCGATTGCCTTTACCGCCGCTGGCAACAATTTTGAACTGGCGATCGCGGTCGCCATCGCCGCCTTCGGACTTGCTTCCCCGGTCGCGTTCGCGGCCGTCATCGGGCCGCTGGTCGAAGTCCCTGTTCTCGTCCTGCTTGTGCACGTGGCGCTCCGGATGGGCAGGCGCTGGTTCCCCGACACGGCGCCTGATGCCGTGCCTGCAGCCGCCCCGGCCAGAACGTAGGAGAGCACCATGAGACTGCGCGAACTCAGTGATCCCGACCATCTTCCGGCGCTCGATGCGCGGTTCGCCGAGGCGCGTCCCGGCCTCGGACTTGGACCTGAGGAGCACGCCCCACGAATCCTGCTGCTCTACGGCTCTCTGCGCCCGCGCTCCTTCTCGCGGCTTGCCACAGAGGAGGCCGCGCGCCTGCTGCGCTTCTTCGGCGCCGAGGTGCGCATCTTCGACCCGTCCGACATGCCGTTTCCCGACCAGGTGACGGGCGACGATCATCCGGCTATCCGCGAACTGCGCGAGCATGCAATCTGGTCGGAGGGAATGGTCTGGTGCAGTCCCGAACGGCACGGTCAGATCACCGGGCTGATGAAGGCGCAGATCGACAATCTGCCACTGAACATGGGTGGCATCCGCCCGACGCAGGGTCGGACGCTGGCGGTGATGCAGGTCTCGGGCGGGTCGCAGAGCTTCAACGCCGTGAACACGCTGCGGCTGCTCGGCCGCTGGATGCGGATGATCACGATCCCCAACCAGTCGAGCGTCGCCAAGGCCTATCAGGAGTTCGACGAAGACGGACGCATGAAGCCGTCGGCCTATTACGAACGCATCGTCGACGTGATGGAGGAACTGGTCCGCTTCACCATTCTCACCCGGCCGCATGCGGCTCGGCTCGTCGACCGCTACTCGGAGAGGAAGGCTGCAGGCAAGACGATCGATCCGACGACGGATCTTTCCACGATCGCGACCATGCCACAGAAGCGCTCCGCATGAATGAAGGCGATCATGATGTCGTCGTGATCGGAGGAGGTCAGGCGGGCCTGGCCGTCGCCTATTATCTTGGTCGCGCCGGAATCGATTTCCTCATGCTCGATGCCGAGGACCGTCCGGGCGGCGCGTGGCTTCATGCCTGGGACTCGCTACGTCTTTTCTCGCCGGCGACCTACAGCTCGCTTCCCGGCTGGCCGATGCCGCCGAGCCGCTCTGATGGCTTCCCGACCAAAGACGAGGTGATTGATTACCTAACGCGCTACGAGCAACGCTATGCGTTTCCGATCGAGCGGTCATGTCACGTCGAAACCGTGGAACGGGACGGCGAACGGCTCTGTCTCCGGTTGAGGGACGGACGGACCTTCACCGCGAGGGCCGTCGTCAGCGCAACGGGAACGTGGAGCGCACCCTACATTCCCGATCATCCGGGCCGCGAATTGTTCCGCGGCGGTCAGCTCCATTCGGCAGAGTATCGCAGTCCAATCCCCTTTGCTGGCAAGCGGGTACTGGTTGTCGGTGGCGGCAACTCCGGGGCGCAGATCCTCGCCGAGCTCAGCGCGGTCGCAGAGACGGTCTGGGTCACGCTCAAGGACCCTGTCTTCCTGCCCGACGACATTGACGGGCGCGTCCTGTTCGAGCGCGCCAGCGCTCGTGTGCGCGGTGACTTTGACCAGGCGTCGACCACAACCTTGGGCGACATCGTCATGGTTCCCCCGGTGAAGGAAGCGCGAGACCGCGGTGTGCTGAAATCGGTCCGGCCCTTCGTCCGCTTCACGACGGACGGTGTCGTTTGGGCGGACGGAACAGAGATGCCTGTGGACGCCGTCCTGTGGTGCACCGGATTTCGTCCGGCGACAGGACACCTCCGGTCGCTTGGCGTGGTCGGCTCTGGTGGACGCATCGAAGTGGTCGATCAACGTGCGGTCGAGGAACCGCGGCTTTGGCTCCAGGGATATGGAAACTGGACGGGTGCTGCATCCGCCACATTGATCGGTTCAGGCCGCACCGCCCGGGAACTGGCACCTCGCATCAAGGCTGCCCTTGAGACGTGAGTCACCATTTCCGGAACAGATGGACCTTCGCCGGCAGAGCTGGCGCAGACGTCGCATCTCCGACGGCATCAGCCCAGCGTACTTCTTGCGCCAGTTATAGAAAGTCGCGTCGCTGATGCCCGCCTTGCGGCAGACTTCGGCCACCGGTGCGCCATCCTC
>Ga0182741_1000131_pt1 | contig 119796 bp, 99 predicted proteins | sample eDN5th37CBELigOP_FD_128874 | JGI IMG/M metagenome (GOLD analysis project Ga0182741, IMG submission 128874) | Enriched Organic Plus compost microbial communities from Emeryville, California, USA - eDNA 5th pass 37_C BE-Lig OP (version 2) (version 2) ...
CTGGTTAGGCAAAGTATAACCAGAAACCGCACTACAACCTCCAAATCCATTACAGCCGGCTATTGAACCATAAATACCAGACTGCGGCGGGTTTAAATGTGCCTGATCAATTCTTGCACATGGATCACTAAACGTAGTTCCAATAAACAAAGTGTAGCTACTCAAATACCCAATAGACTGTGGCCCTTGAGAGCAGGAAGTTGCCAACAATGAGCCGTTTTCCAAAGTTGTACCACTTTGAAAAGTACCTTGGTTAATGAAATCACTCTCGTACGTTACCCTGTAAATCGTGCTATTGGGGAAATTAGGGTCAACGCTGCCCGTGGCCGTTATAGATACGGGCGTAATGTTAACGTCAGAATAAACTATAGTGCCATTTCCGTCTTTGATCCTTATTCTGCCTTTACTACCCGTTTCTATAAGTGGCAATGGCGTTGTGATTAACCAGGAAGTAGTTACTTTATAGCCCGAACCACACAGAAAGTAAAGCGAACATGATTCCATGACAGATTCGTCAAAGCCATAAATAGGATCCCCGAACTCATCCTCACAACTGCTCAATGATTTAGAACTTGTAAGTGGCTTAAGGTTGTCGATATTAATTTTTATGCCATTTTGATCAACTGCGTAAGATTCAGTTTTAATATTTCTGGCCATAACAATAAAACGGCCTTCTTTTTCAACTTTTTTTCGAAGTAGTTCAATAGACCTGTCATGCATATTTTGGTCAATTGCAGAACCTTCCTGCTCTGCAGCCTTTTTACATGCTTAAATTGCTGCGAAAACCAAGCAGACAATTACCACGAGTTTACTGATTTCTTTTTTCATTGGATGTAAGTTTATGATCGATTTCGTATAATAAATAACTCTTATGGATAAGCTATAACTGTATGCAATTTAGAAAAAGCATTGCAAATAAAATAATAATTAATCACTGTTGTCCGGCTAAAATCAGACCCAAAGCACTCGAGCACATTTATAAAATAAGGATAAGAATTGAAATTTTTCAAAACCGTTTCTACCTGTAACACTCATATTTAATTGCGTACTTGCAGGGTAAGCCACCGACCAACCCATCTTTGCAATAGCAAACACACCGGATAAATTCGCGGGAAATGCTTTTCATGCGAAAGTCTATTCAACAAAAAATGTTCAAGGCTGTCCAGCGCTGGCAGCAGAGTGGTTTAATGAAAAAAGCCTGGTGTGAGAAAAACAATATTGCTTATGCCACTTTCCATTATTGCATTAAGCAGTACTGTGATCAGGTTTCGGCTTCAGAGGAAGGGGCTTCAAATGGTTTTATACAATTGGTCGTGGATGATGCTACGCAGGCCGCCTGCTGGTGTGAAAAGCAAATGCCGAATGGTAAAAAACTTGTTTTTCATCAGCCTGTAAATGCTGATCTATTGCGTATTCTTGCTGCCTGACCATGCTACACCTTTCTACTTTCTGCAACTATTACCTGTACGTGCGGCATACCGATATGCGCAAAGGCTTCGACAGTTTACGCGGTATAGTCGACAGCCAGATGGCCCTGAACGCCTTAAACGGATCGGTGTTTATATTTCTGAACCGTCGTCATGCGCATATCAAGCTATTACTTTGGGAGGGCGACGGTTTTGCCATTTACTACAAGCGACTGGAGAAGGGTACTTATGAACTACTTTCTGCAAATGGTCACGCTTCAACCGTTACGATAGATGCCCGCCGGTTGCAGTTCATTTTGCAGGGAGTGTCCTTGCAAAAAATCCGGTTCCGGACCCGTTTGCAAAAAACGGCCTGAGTTATCCACATGGTGTTTTTTGATTTTCAATTTTCCGGGTCGAGTTATGCTCATTTTTTCCATAGGGTGCTCGCTCGTTGCAATGCCGTTTTATTTTTGAGTTGTCATGCAAACAGCGGAGCAGCCAAATATTGATTATAAGCAATTGTATGAACGGCAGATCGCTGTTATTGAAAAACAGGTGCAGCAAATAGCGGCCCCCTGTGATCAGATTGCGGCCCTTTCTGCTGAAGTGGCGAAGCTTCGCAAAATGATCTTCGGTGTCAGGGTGGAGCGTTTTATTCCATCACCGGATGCCACCCGGGCACAGTAACAGCTGGCTCTTGACCTAAGGATGGAGAAAGAATACCCTCCCATCGTTGTTAAAAAAGCCCTTTCATTGTTTTCAATTCTGTCTTGACACCTGCATATCTCATTATAATAAAGTAATGATAATTGATCTGGCGGAGAATAAGATTTCCTGTCCAAATTATCCTTGAAAATTTCTTTTGGTGGGGATCCCCTTAGCACCAGCTGTTTTCCACGCATCAACCAAACGAGCAATACAAAATCCAACAAAGACGTATGCCAATTACCCACGTGAGTTCTGATTGTGGCGGTGTCTTAACGGATAATCCAATAAGTGCTAAGAAAAACCCAACAAGGATGGTTAGTAATTTGATAGATCTTTCGGTAATGACTTCCGATTCCGAAATGATTTCTTCAAATCTCGCTTTAGCTTGGTCAAACATGAACTTATAAGCTTCATGGCTAATTTTGTCCCAGTTATTGATTTTTGGCTCCCGAATAAAGTAGTGGTTTTGAAAATTGTTAGGACAAGGATTGCCTTGAATATGCGAATATTGCAATTTTATAAGAGGAAAATCAATTTTGTTTGAACAAAGGATGTAACAGAATTTTCAATTTTATACTCATATTGCCCAAAGCAATAGACCACAATGGAAATACTCAATAACCGAGAAATCGCAATCCTAATATGGATAGCCGTTACTATAGTTTTTTTACTTGCTAAGAAATCAGGACGTAATTCTCTACGGGGTATTCTCGAGGCTATCTTTCATTATAGGATGATAGTTGTCTATTTATTGATGATTCCTTATATTGTCGGCACTATTTATCTGCTTTCCAGGATTGACTTTTGGGACATTAGCCAACTAAAAAATTCGATTACATGGTTTTTGACAGTCGGATTTGTATCATTACTTAAGATTAACAAAGAAGACAAAGGCAATTTTTTCAGGAATACAGTTGGTGATGTTTTCCGATTTACCACTGTTTCGGAGTTCATTGTTCATTTTTATACATTTGATCTTGTAGTTGAAATCTTACTAATCCCACTTGTGATATTGATATTTGGGATGAAAATTGTTGCAGAAAAAAAGAATGAATACTCTCGAATAGCAGAACTTATAAATAAGCTCTTAATTCTTACGGGAATATTCCTCATGATTTATGCCCTTTATAAAATGGTCAGCAATTTTACATTATTTGCAACTGTCGGTACTTTGACGGATTTTCTATGTCCACCCGTCCTATCATTTCTTTATTTGCCCTTCATTTATCCTTTGGCCGTTTATGTTACTTATACAGATGAATTTGTTGGATTAAACAAGCGAATAAGAAATCCAAGCTTGCTTAGGTATGCGAAGTGGAAAGCGTTTGTTTGCTTTAACATCAACAGGTCAGATTTTAGGAGATGGCGCAGCTTGCTACATCTGCAGAGAATTGAAACAAAAAAGGAAGTAGATTTTACAATAAATCAAATCAAGCTGTTAATAGAAGTTGAAAAGAATCCGCCTATAGTCTCTGCTGATCAGGGCTGGTCACCATATGCGGCAAAAGATTTTCTAAAAGAGGTTGGATTAAAAACTAATTATTATCAACCTGTTTACGGTGGCGAATGGTCTGCCAGTTCTGAATATCTGATGCTTGATGACGAATTATTTTCAAACAAAATTTCCTATTATGTTGTTGGCACAAGCGACGTCGCTACACAACTTGAAATAGTTCTGGATGTGATGTCGCCCGACAGATCAGCGGAAGCACATGTAAAAATGCTAGAGATCGCTAATGTGCTTAGCTTAAAGGTCCTGGGCTACCCCCCTCCCGTTCGATTAGGGCAAGCAATAGTGGGCGGTCGTGATAGCCAGGTCGAAACGGTAAATAAAAGCATACGCATTTTGAAAGAAACATGGCCAAACCATAAAGACAAAGGATATAGCTTGAAATTGATAATAGAGGCTTGCCCGGCTTACGCATCAAACCTTAATAATTACAAATGATTTTGGACACTTTTTCCTATCAGAAAATGGCAAGCAAGAAAAGACATCACTATATCCCCAGATTTTATTTAAAAAGATTTTCGGTAAATAATGAAGGGAAATTTATTGGTCTTTATAATCATGAGAGCGATGTTTTTGTCCAAGAGGCACCTTTGAGGCATCAGGCATATCAAAACTTTCTGTATGGAGAAGACGATGATATTGAAAATGCTTTGGCTGAAATGGAAAGTAACGTTGCTAAGATGTTTTATTATTGGACAGAAGAAAAATTACTTTATCCACCTAGTCCAGAAACTAATGGATTTAACCTATTAAAGCGATTTGTCTTATACCAAGCATTTAGAACTCCTAAATCTGGAAACGACTTAATGCAGTTGCTCAATGATGGTCTGAATACTGTACTTAAGGAGTTTAAACCTGATTTATTAAAGCAGATGGAGGCAGGAACTCTAGCGCATAAAAATCCAGTCTTGTTTAGCCTCTTTAATTCACTAAAGCACGAAAATTTGCTGAATTATCTAGACTGCAAATTCATTGTGAACCTATCTGAACTACCACTGATAACATCAGATGCTCCCGTCATTTTTTACAACCAATTAATGGAGGCTGCAGGAAACTATACTGCTGCGACAAGTTTAGTGGCTAAGGGACTCCAGATATTTTATCCAATCCACCCGAGATTAATTGTCTGCTTTTATGATTCCAAAGTTTATGATTTAGGCAATGGGTGTATTAATTGTTGCTCTACCGAGTCAATAGATGAAATTCACCAACTAAATGCCCTGCAATTTATTAATAGCAAAAATCAAATCTTCTTTGATGATATAATATCAGAAACGTATATCAAGAAATTATGCAAGCAATATGATGAATATCGAAAAGAACCCAGGAATGTTAATGCATTTGTTGACTCAGGGCCAAGAAAGTTCCTTTTTACAGGCACTAAAGACCCCAATATAAATCTGAACTTACATTTCTTCAAAATGTTGGTAAATCCGAAAGATTATGAAAATATGATATGTCCGTTGCGGCATCCTTCCTTTAGGAGACCTCCGATTAAGAAAATATCCTTTGATGATTAACAAAAAACGTGCACTCATCTATTATTTATCCATGATAAATTCCCCCGTTTGATTTTTTGCCATGAGGACTGACACTTTTGAAATGATTATGTTCTTATCTTTACATTTGTTTACCAGTTCTTATAATTACGGTTGCTTTTATACGTAATTCGTAGAGTCGCCAATTTTGCAGGTTAGAACTAATTGATATATAACGGTTACCGCCAGTAGTTCAACTCCCTCTCTCTCCGCAGATAATCGTTAAGTACGATAATTATGAGGTGCCCGCCTCCACCGCAATACCGTTGGAATTGGGCATGTTGGCACTGTTTGCAATGTTATGCAGCAAGGTAACATTGGTACAATGCATCGTTCCGGCATACACCCTAATGGCGCCGCCACCCATATCGTTGGTCCCTCCTGCCCTGTTATTGAGGAACACACTGTGAACATCATTCACAGTACCCCAAGCGTGCAGCAATGCACCTCCCATGCCCAAAATTCCGTCCTGACGCAGGGCCAGATTGTTTTCAAAAACCGAATTACTGATATGCAGCATTGCTCCGGTATTAAACATAGCTCCCCCTCCTAAGGTGGTCCTGTTGTTGGAAAAAATACAATGATCAATGACTATCTCTGCTGAGTGAAACCGTCTATGACAATACTATCGGCTGTTGCAGGAATGTCTGCAATCGCCATCACGTGATAACTGTTATCAAGGCTGTCGTTGGGCACACCAATATCGCCGCTCAGTACGGTGGGATGCGCCGCAACATCCTGGTCGCCGCCGCCGTTGGGATAGCCGCCAAACAGTTTCAGTTTGCCCCGCAGGATCACGAAGGCGCTGTCGCGATTATTTCCATTAACATTTCTGTTAACAGCCATTTAATAAATGAGATAACTATACGAAGTTTACGCTTAGAAGAAATATATAGGTATCTATTTATAGATGAAAAGGCTTACCTGTTGTGCAACTTAATGCACGCTTACCCAAACAACAACCACGCCACCACCAGCGTAATAATAATATTAAATCCCTGCGCCGTAAGAAAAGCGTATAACGGTTTCCGGCTGTTCCTGTTAAATAAATCACCGAAGCGGGTTTCCAAACCAATGCTGGTAAAGGCAAGGGCAAACCAGAGTGTCTGTAAATTCTTCAGACTGCCCTTTGAAGGCACTATAACTTCCGGCGACAATATAAATGAAAACAATAACGACGCGCCAATAAAACCGATTACAAATTTTGGAAAGCGTTCCCAGATCACTTTCAGTGTGGGACGCTTCGTAGCATCAGCAGCATTCGGATGTTTGGTATAGGTCCAGTACACAGAAATGGCAAATGCGGCAATGCCCAGCAACACATTCTGTGAAAATTTTACGATGGTGCTGATGCGTAATGCAGTGTCACCTACCAGGCTTCCCGATGCTACAACCGCTCCCGTGGTATCAATACTGCCACCAAGCCAGGCGCCCGTCACTTCCTGCGATAAACCCATATAGCTGGCAATAGCCGGCATGAATATCATCATAGGTATGGCAGTGACCAACACCATAGATATAACATAAGACAGTTTTTTTGAATCACCCTTGATGGCCCCGGCCGTTGCTATTGCTGCAGATACGCCGCAGATGGAAACCGCGCTGGAGATCATCATGCTGAATTCATCGTCCAGTTGCAACCGTTTGCAAATCCAGTAAGCAAAATACCATACCGCCACTACTACCACCAACGCCTGCAACAAACCCAGCGATCCTGTTTTGATCACGTCGGAAAAAATAACGGTAGTGCCCAGCAACACCAGACCAATCTTTACAAAAAGTTCAGTACTGAGCGAATCTTTCAACCATTGTGGCAAGCGGAAAACATTCCCGATAACAAGGCCAATAGCCAAAGCGAAAATCACCGCTTCAAGGTTCAGCGACTGCATTTGCCTGTTGCCGGTAATCACCAGTGCTATCATGGTAAGCAGGTAAACCAACGGGAAACCCGCTAAAAAACTTTTTACCGGCCTGCCGGAAATATAGATGCCGCCAATCCCCAGCAGATACACCACGCCAAACTGTATAGCAATGGTTTCAAGGTTCTGCGTTGAAAACACCTTAGCCGATAAGTCGGCCAACCTGGCCCATCCAAAAGCAGGCGCAGGCAACACCATGCCGGCAATGCTCAATACGATGATTAAAGCGCCGATTACTACGGCTGTCCAGTCTTCGTTAATGAGGACCCTGTTTTTCCCGGTTGTCATATTACAGTAGGTGGTTTATAAGCAAATGCTGACAAATGTAATTGACTATGGCGTTCAATTTTTAATTATACTTCCAAATTAATGAATGAAATCATATTCTCCATACAAGAACATGCTTCCTCCCCTTTTTACACTAACACTCGTTAATAAATTTTTTTAGTCTATTATTTTGGTAGACTATTAATTTGCCCTATTTTCGCATTTATATTTCAAAGTCTAACGCACAGACACATGGTATGCTATCTGCCCATAGCTGCCCTATTCCCTTGAAAACGTGGCAATAATTGTATTCAATCAATCGCAACAATAATTTTTAAGCAGTATGTACAGCATGAAAGACGAACGATGTTGACCCGATTAGCAAACCCTGTTAAATTTTTTTGCACTACTAGTCCACTAAATTAGTAGACAATTATACTACACTTAACACAACTTATATGAAACGAAGTTTTTTACTCCTTGCAGTTCTTATCCCCATACTTGCCAACGCCCAGCTTACGGGGCGAGTGGTAAATGAAAAAAATGAAGGAATTCCCTTTGCTTCGGTGGCTATTAAGAAAACTTCAGTTGGCGTAGTAACCGGCCAGGATGGAAGTTTTACGATTGATATCACCAACCAGTCTTATCCCTTTACCCTGGTGGTTTCTTCTGCCGGTTACGAACCTGTACAAGTGCTGGTGCGCAATGAAAATGTAAATAACCTGCTGGTACAATTATTACCGCTGTATCAAACCGATACGGTAATTGTAACCTCGCGCCGCCGCCGTGAATTGCTGCAGAACGTTCCCGTGCCGGTATCGGTGGTAACCGGCGCCAAAGTGAATGATGCGGGCGCCTTTAATGTAAACCTGCTGAAGGAGCTGGTGCCCTCTGTAAACCTGTATTCTTCCAACCCGCGCAACACGGGGCTGAATATCCGTGGCCAGGGGACCACCTTTGGCCTGACCAATGACGGTATAGAACCCGGCGTGGGATTTTATGTAGACGGTGTTTATTATGCGCGTACCGCTGCCACCACGTTTGATTTCATTGATGTGGAACGCATCGAAGTACTGCGCGGCCCGCAGGGCACATTGTTTGGAAAAAACACTACGGCCGGGGCCTTCAACATCACTTCGCGCAAACCTTCTTTCACCCGCGGGGCCAATTTTGAAGTGAGTTATGGCAATTATGGTTTTGTGCAGGCAAAGGCATCTGTTACCGGCGCGCTTACCAAAAATCTGGCCGGTCGGTTATCCTTCTCCGGTACCCAGCGCAATGGCGTGATCGAGCATGTGGTAACCGGTAAATATATCAATGATCTCAACAACCTGGGTTTTCGCGGCCAGTTGTTGTACTCCCCTTCAAACAATGTAGAGCTCATTTTGTCGGGCGATGTATCGCGGCAACGCCCCGATGGCTATGCCCAGGTGGTGGCCGGTGTGGTTACCACGCAACGCGCACCGTACCGGCAGTTTGAACAAATCATTGCCGACCTGAATTATGATTTGCCCAGCCGCAATCCATTCGACAGAAAAGTGGACCACAACACGCCCTGGCATTCGCGCAACGACCTCGGTGGTGTTTCGCTGAATGCTGATTTCAAACTCGGCGCCGGCACCCTCACTTCTACCACTGCCTGGCGTTACTGGAAATGGGGCCCTTCCAATGACCGCGACTTCACCGGGCTGGCTGTGCTGAACTTGTCGCAGGCGCCTTCCAAACACAACCAATGGTCGCAGGAAATTCGCTATGCAGGTAATATTTCATCCCGCCTGAGCGGTGTATTCGGCATATTTGTTTTTGGCCAGGAACTCAAAACCGATCCCTATCATACGGAAGAGTCCGGGCCGGCACAGTGGCGTTTTTCGCAAAACAATACCAGCACCAAGTGGAGTACGCCGGGTTTGTTTGATGGCTTCGGTATCCGCACCATTTCCACACTCAATACATTGAGCAGCGCGGTGTTTGCACAATTGGACTTTGCTATCACCGACAGACTGCACATATTGGGCGGACTGCGGTTCAATTACGATAAAAAGAAGGTAGACTTCAATCGTCAAACATACGGCGGACTGGAAACAGATGATCCGGAACTGCTGGCGCTGAAGAGAGCGGTATACACCGACCAGGTATTCAACACCAATTCAGATAATACGAACCTGTCGGGTTTGTTAACGCTTAATTACAAAGCAGGACAATTCATCAATACGTACGTCACTTATTCTACCGCCTACAAATCGATCGGGTTAAACCTCGGAGGCCTGCCCACAGACAATGGCCGGGTAATGCTGGAACTGGCCACCATCGAACCTGAATACGTACAACATTTTGAAGCAGGTATCAAAACCACACCGGCGCCCGGCGCCACCCTGAACCTTACACTATACAACACCGATATCAAGGATTATCAAACGCAGGTGCAATCTGCCGAACCCGGTGTAAACCGTGGCTATCTGGCCAATGCGGAAAAAGTGCGCATACGGGGCGCAGAACTGGAAGGTAATACCAGGCTGGGTAAGCATTTTTCCGTACAGGGAGGCGTTGCTTATGCTGACGGCAAGTATGTTTCCTTCAAGAATGCGCCCGTGCCGCTCGAAGAAACAGGTGCTCCTTCTCCCTACAAAGATGTTTCCGGCGGACGTTTGCCCGGCGTTTCTGAATGGACAGTATCCCTGGGCGGCGAATACAGCACTGCTGCGCCCTTCTTTGGTAATCCCGCACGTTTCTTTATTGCCGCAGATGGTTATTACCGTTCGGAATTTTCCTCAAGTCCGTCCCCTTCCAAATACCTGAACGTAGAAGGATATATACTGCTCAGCGCACGCCTGGGATTCCGCGCTTCAAAGGGATTGTCGGCATTCATCTGGGGCCGCAACCTGCTGGATAAAGATTATTTTGAGCAATTGTTACCGGCTTCCGGAGGCGCAGGACATTATGCCGCGGTACTGGGCGATCCACGTATGTACGGTATAACGCTTCGGTATGCCTTGTAACCAACACCACTGTGCTAACTGAGATGATTATAGTGAAGTGATGAAGTACATAGCACTGTTTTCATAAGCAGGAATTCGTAATGGTAGCGTCTTGTGTCAACAAGACGCTTTTTTATTGAAGTGTAGGTTGACTTATCTGCATTATCTCTTTTTGAAATTTCATAAGAACCCTACATGAGACCCGTCCTGCTATTCCTGATCACCTTTGCCATTTGCGGCGCCACCTTTGCACAAATAAATACACCGGCCATAGAAGACCCGCAACTCGAAGACTACATGGTCCATCGCTCTGCCCCGCGCATTACCGGTAGATTGCTGCATGCCACTCCGGAAGACATACAAAAACTGAACGTTGAATATTCGCTGGTTACCCTGTTTGAACAGGAAGAAATGACAGCGCCTATTGCCAGCGACGGAAGTTTTCAAATCAACATAGCTTCCAGGTTCCCTTACCAACAGATCTGGTTTTCCATTGGTGATTACTTTTATGCGGCGCTTATCGTTAATACAGAGCTCCACATAGAACCGGACCTGCAAAAAATTAAAGCATCGGGCAAATGCCTTTACTTCAATGGAGACGGGGTGAAGTATTTCGGCACAGATGGCGCTCTGACCGACTACTACAATAATTTTTTTAGTTACCGTGATGATGAAAAAGTAGCGCTGAAAGACCGCGTCTTCCCGCTCTTTCAACAGCAGAAGCCTGATAGCTGTCAGCTTTTAATCGACAGCATTTACCAGGCGTTGAAAGAGATAGTGGATGATTATATAACACACAACCCTTCTCCGCACGCCTGGCTGCTTGAACATGAACATCTGAACGAGTGCTATACGAACCTGAGCGTGCTGTATTGGTTCAGGACCATGCCTGATTCTTTATTTGAAAAAATCAAACGCCACAAAACATATGTTGTAACGAATAACAGCAGCATCTTTTACCGTCAGTTAAGCGTCTACCTGCGCAACCGCCCGGGCATTGCCGTCAACTCTCCAATGAAGAAAAATGGAAAAGAAAGATCGGGGAACTGGAAATGCCGGGCATTCACTTTTTTATTGACAAAACGCTGGATAAGGAAATCAGAAATTTATTTTCCTTTCGCGGTTATCCTGGCTATGCCTTCTTTGATCGCAAAGGCATATACAGGCCCGGCGCCATTGAATGGATCGGGACGATTGACCGCCCCTCGCTCGCTGCCCTGATAGAAAAATAATAGCAGGTGGTATAACCCATTACATTACCGGAAATAATGCATAAAAAATTGTCGTTACGGGGGAATGGCTGCCCTCCAATGTCCGTTACCGGTAAAATCTCCGGCCTGTCTTGGCCAAAACCTCAAATTGTAGTAAATTACTATTTCACAGCCGTCACCAAACCACCTGCTATATGAACAAAAAAGTTGCTGATATACTGCTGCGTAAGGGTACGAATATCACCACTGTTGGCCCTCAAACTTCGGTGCTGGAGGCGCTCCGCATCATGGCCGAACAAAATATTGGCTCCGTAGTGGTGATGGACGATGGACGTTACCTGGGCATTGTAACAGAACGCGATTATTCTCGCAAAGTAGTGCTCCGGGGGAAATCATCTACCGATACCCCGGTGAGCGAAATCATGTCGTCTGACCTGCCGCCGGTACGTCCGCACGATACCGTTGATTTTTGCATGCAATTAATGAGCGACAAACACATCCGCTACCTGCCCGTATTTGAAGGCGATCATATGGTGGGCATTCTCTCCATCAATGATGTAGTTAAAGAAACGATACTCTCACAGGAAGAAACGATTACGCAATTGAAGGATTATTTGCATTCGAGTTTGTAGGGAAATTCAGCTGACAGATCACGAGTTCCTTTGTTTTTCACCCCCGAACTTGTAATTTGTTATGCAGAATTTTTCCGCATGAAAATTGCCGTTGCGCAAATCCAATCTGTCCGGGGCGATGTGGCGGAGAACCTGCACCGTCACAAAGCCCTTATAGAGCACGCTGCCCAATCGGGCGCACAGGCCCTGTTCTTTCCCGAACTTTCATTAACAAGCTATGCACCGCCGCTGGCGGAACATCTGGCCGCTGACGTGGACGATGAACAGTTTAACGAACTGCAGCAGCTTGGTGACCAGTATGATATACTTATCGGAGCAGGTATGCCTACCCGCAGCGCATCCGGCATACACATCACCATGCTGCTTTTTCAACCGCATGTACCACGCAAAGCTTATTCCAAGCAATACCTGCACGCGGATGAATTGCCCTATTTCGTGCCGGGCAACACACCGGGATTGATACAGGTAAATGGTATTACCATCGCCCTGGCCATTTGCTATGAAATTTCCATTCCTGCGCATGCTGCAGCAGCCGGCAATAGCGGGGCACAAGTATATGTGGCGAGTGTAGCCAAAACCGTTAGTGGAGTGGAAAAAGCAATTGTCCAGTTGTCCGAAACCGCTGCAAAATATGGCATGTATGTGATGATGGCTAACGCTATTGGTCCCTGCGATGATGGCATCTGCGGCGGTCGGTCTTCGATATGGAATAAGGAGGGGAAATTAATCGGCCAATTAGCTGATATGGAAGAAGGGGTGCTGATGGTGGAGGTGTGATCTGCGCTGGCTTGTGGATCCTAATACGCTACTTGTAATTTTGGTAAATCCGGATGCTTCTTCATCCCCCGCCAGTGGGGGATGGGAAGTTCATGGATGTACCAGGGAAGATAACCTTACCCCTGCTCCGGCGGCTTCTCCATAACCGCTACCAAATCCTCCAGGGCAACGGTGATGGGCATCAGGCCTATCTGCACAACGGCACGTTTGCCCCTGATTTCTTTCACCTCCCCTACCTGGTGATTCTTTTTCATGAGCACTTTGGTGCCGATATTGATCTCCACGTTCACGGGCTGGTATTTCGATTGAATCTTCTTGCTCACTTTCTCTGCTTTCTGCTGCTGGTTCTGCTTGAACAAAAGGGCATGTAACTGCTTCATAAGTTCCTTCTTGTCTTCCTGCTGCTCGGCCTTTCGCCAGTCCACAACAATCTGCTTCAGCTTGCGCTCCATGTTCTTCATGTACTGGATGCGCTCTTCGGCTATTCGGTTCTGTTGTTTCAGTAACTCTACCTGCTGGCGATGCCGTTCGCGGTCCATCACTGTTTCCAATTCCTTTTTCAACCGCTCATTTTCCCTGATCAGTTTGTTGAGTTCCTTTTCTTTCTTCTCAATCTCGCGCAGGTCCTGCTCAGTACGGTTCAGCAGTTTGTCCAACCGGAAATGCCCTTCATCCACCAACTGGCGGGCGCGTGCAATCAGTCGCGGGTCGAGGCCGATGCGTTCTGCTATGGAAAACGTGTAACTGCTGCCCGGTTTGCCGATCATCAGTTTGTATTGCGGCATCAGGTTGCTTTCATCAAAAGCCATGGCGCCATTGATAATGCCCGGCGTTTTGTTGGCCATTACCTTCAGGTTAAGGTAATGCGTGGTCACGATGCCCATTGCATGTTTGCGGTTGAGTTCTTCCAGTATCACTTCCGCAAAGGCACCACCGAGGTTGGGATCGCTGCCGCTGCCCAGCTCATCGATAAAGAACAGGGTTTTGCCATTGCTGTGTTCTATGAAATACTTCATGTGCTGCAGGTGCGCACTGTACGTACTCAACTCAAATTCGAGGCTTTGCGTATCGCCGATATGGATCATCAGCTGTTTGAAAATCCCGAATTGTGAGGCCGGATGCACGGGCACCAGCAGCCCGCTTTGCAACATCAGTTGCAGCAGTCCCACCGTTTTAAGGGTTACTGTTTTACCACCTGCATTGGGACCAGAGATAACCAGTATGCGCTGCCGCTCGTCCAGTTGCAAATCAACCGGAACCGTCACTTTCTTGGAGCGCTGGTTATAGAGATACAACAAAGGATGATAGGCCTGCACCAGGTGCAAATGGGCTTTATCGTGCAGAATGGGGTAGTTGCCATTATAATCGATCGCCAGTCGCGCCTTGGCACGGATAAAATCAAATTCACCCAGCACATTGTGCCAGGTTTTTAACAGTGATGCATATGCGCTCAGTCGACTGGTAAGATCCCGCAGTATGCGATACACTTCCCTTCGCTCCTCATTTTCCAGGGCAAAAATTTCGTTGTTCAGCTCAATCGTTTCTTCAGGCTCTATATAAGCCGTTTTGCGTGTATCACTTTCCCCGTGCAGGATGCCTTTTACCTGCCGCTTCTGCTCGGCAAATACGGCTACCACGCGACGGCCGTTGAGAAATGATTCTTCAATGTCCGCAGTATAACCCGCCTTCGACAGCTTCTGCAATATGCGATCGAAAAGGCGGCGTAATTCATTGCGCTTTTTGAAAAGGCTCAGGCGAATGCGCGCCAGATCGTCCGAAGCGTTGTCTTTTACAGTGCCCGTTTCATCTATGATGGCATCGATCAGCTCCAGGACCACCTTTTCGTAATAGGTATCGCGAATAACGTCTGCCAGCGCGGGATAGGCCGTCCGCCTTTCAGTGTTGAACCAGCGGAATACCTGCTGTATACTGTCTGCCAGCTTGCGTAGCTGCACAAACTGCTCTCCTGTTAATACGGCGCCGGGTATGCCCAGCAACTGCAATTCTTTGGCAAGATTCAGCACATAATCGTTGGGAAAATACATGCTGTGCTGGATCAGCAGTTTGTATTCATGCGTTTGCTGCAGTTCCTTTTCAATATATTCCTTTCGCGTGTGGATACGTAATTCCAGGGTCTTGCTTTTGGCATATAACGTGTTACAATGCTCCTCCAGCAAAGCCTTTATTTTATCAAACTCCAGCTGTACCAACGCCGACTCGGGAAAAAACTTCATACTGTTTACCTGCTCTCCTTTTTTTTGAGGGGCAAAGGTACGATTTGGTAACCGACCGGAGCCCAAACCAGCCGGGCTGCCCAGGGAAAAACAAACAGCCCCCGCAAGGGCCCAACAATCGGAATCCTAAATTGTTATTAAACTTCATACCCCTTCGCCCGCCGGGGCCTTTGTGGTTCCCGCATTTGTACGAAATTTGTTAGCTATGCGTGCGAAGGAAATGACTTTAATAAAATACCTGTACGGGGCACTCCTCTTTTCCATAGGGGCGCTCCTGTCGTGTGCTCAGGTTGAAAATCCCGGAAAAAATATGACAAATCATTTAAGTACTTCCGTTACCGGTTCCAAACCGGGAGAAACCGATACCGCCACCTTTGGCACCGGCTGCTTCTGGTGTACCGAAGCCATCTTTCAGCAACTGAACGGCGTATTGAAAGTAAGTTCCGGCTACAGCGGCGGGCATGTTCCCAATCCCACCTACGAACAGGTGAGCACCGGCACTACCGGCCATGCGGAAGTAGTACAGATTGTATACGATCCGGAAAAGATCACGTTCGATGAATTACTGGAAGTGTTCTGGCAAACACATGATCCCACCACCCTTAACCGGCAGGGCAATGATGTAGGCCCGCAATACCGCAGCGCCATCTTTTACCATAATGACACACAAAAAGAAAAAGCGGAAAAATACAAAGCCGAACTGAATAAAAGCGGGGCGTTTGACAATCCCATTGTAACGGAAATTGCTCCCTTTAAGGCATTCTACATTGCGGAAAACTATCACCAGGATTATTACAACAACAACCGCGCACAACCCTATTGCAATTTTGTGATCCGGCCCAAACTGGAGAAATTCAAAAAGGTATTCAAAGACAAGCTCAAAAAATAACAGGGGCCCCTGTAAGCGCCCCTGGTTAATCGTCTATTGATGCCGTTATGTATATCGTAACTTTCAGCATTGATGGGCCGTATGGCCTGTATGATGTTGCGTTGTTTCACCCCCCAAACCCTTACGACCATCTAAGTGTAAATTCTTAGCGCAAATGTAATAGCCGGACCCGGCTTTTGCAAGCAGGCAAAAGAATTTTTGCGGCAGCTTTTGTAAATCACATATTTTCAGGCAGTTAATTACTTTTTTCTGCTGTACCCGAAAAGCCCGTCCTGAATTTCCAACAGTGACCGGGCTATAGCTTTCATTTTTGCACCCTTCTCAGTTCCAGCAGATTCAATCCATTGGGTGTAAAATGCTTCACCCGCGGGTTCACCAGGCGGATCACTTCATCGTACCACAGGGTTACCACCGGCGCATCCTCAATAATCAGCTGGTCCATTTGCCTGTACAGTTCATAACGCAGCGAATCATTTTCGGTGACGAGGGCTTTTTCGTACAGCGCATCGAAACGGGGATTGTTATAACGGGTATAGTTAGGCGGAGCCGGATTCTTTCCATAAAAAACACTCATATAGTTTTCTGCTTCGGGGTAATCAGCAATCCAGCTGCCGCGAAAGAACAGCGCCTGTGATTTGGCCGTAGCCTCCAGCAAAAAACTTTTCTGCACCACTTCTACCTGTATGTTCATCCCGATCTCCTGCAATTCACGCGCAATGAAACTGGCCAGGTCTGCATAAATAGGCACCGTGAGCAATTTGATCTCCGGCAATCCTTCTCCGTTGGGAAAGCCAGCTTCCTGTAGCAATCGCCGGGCGCGTGCCGGGTCATAGGTATAACCTTTTACGCGCGCGGAATCGAATGAGGGAAGCCCGGCAGGTATAAATCCGCTGCTGGCGGGCGTTCCGATGGAATTGCGCAGGTACATCACCATTTTAGCCCGGTCGAATCCATAGTTGATGGCTTGCCGCACTTTGCGCAGCCGAAGCGGTGAGTTTTTCACCAGGTCCAATGAGGAATCGCACAGTATGCCGAGGTATTCGGTATTGAGGTAAGGATGTTTGCTGAGCAATATTTTGCCTTCCCATTCTTTGCGCAGCACGCCTTTTTTCGTAAGCACTTCATCTTTGAACGACGGATCAATATCGTTCACAAAATCAAGTTGCCCCTGGCGAAACAAGAGAAATTCGGTGGCTTTGTTGTCGTAAAAACTCACTTTAATGCCGTCGAGGTAGGGCAGCCGGTTGCCGGCGCTGTCGCGTTCAAAATACCGCTCATTTTTTTCCATCAACAAGGCCAGGCCTTCTTCCCAGGCAACAAAACGGAAAGGCCCGGTACCACAGGGATGGTTGCGAAAATCCTTCCTGTATTTCTCCACCACTTCGCGCGGCACTATGGAACAATATTGCATGCTGAGCAACCCGAGCACCGGTGTAAACGGTCTTATAAGCGTGAGTTGAAACGTGGAATCGTTGGGCGCAGCAAAGCCGTTGGCAGGGTCTATGCGGTTGTTAAAAATCCACGCACCGCTGCTGGCAGTAGCAGGGTCCATGATGCGGTTGAAGCTGTATACCACATCGTGCGCGGTGAACTTGCGGCCGCGACCGCCGGGAAAGGCATCATTGTCATGAAACCACACATCGGTACGCAGGTGAAAGGTATACACACGGCGGTCATCGGAAACCTCCCAGCTGTGCGCCAGGGAAGGAACAATATTGAGCGCATCGTCGGTTTCCACCAGCGTATTGTACAACTGGTGCACGGCCCATATCACCGACTGGTTCTTGGCAAAAGCCGGGTCAAGGGAGGCAATGCCGGTTTGTTCGTTGTAGTAAAACAGTTTTCTGCCGGAAGACTGTTTTGAATAACAGCCGCACAGCAGCATCACTGATACAACCAGAAAAAATAATGGATTATCTTTCATCTCGAAATAAATCGCCGGACCACTGTACCGGATTCCGGCTAAATTTAGCGAATCAAACAGATACCATGCGAGCACCATACGTCCCGGTCTGCAAATGGCACCGTTCTGTAGCACAACATTACAGCTTTCTCCTGGTGTGCAGTATTTTATTACTGGTAACAAGCAAGCTGCAGGCGCAACAACCTGCACCAAAGTTTTCGAGGCAGGACACGTTGCGCGGCACCATCACCCCCGAAAGGGCATGGTGGGATGTATTGTATTACGATATCCGCGTTACGCCTGAATTCAATACCAAAACCATCTCGGGCGATATTGATATTCATTTCAAAGTGCTTGGTCCCGGCCGCACCATGCAAATAGATTTGCAGGAACCTATGGAAATAACCGCAGTGAGCTTTAACAAGCAGCCCATTTCGTTTAGGCGTGACGGTAATGCCTGGTTCCTGAATTTTCCTTCCGCCCCTGCTGCCGGCACCACAACCACCATTACCATTCAATTTTCCGGTAAGCCCCGCGAGGCCGTAAGACCGCCGTGGGATGGCGGCTGGATATGGAAAACCGATGAAAAAGGCCGCCCTTGGATGAGTGTAGCCTGCCAGGGACTGGGCGCCAGTGTGTGGTATCCCTGCAAAGATCACCAGAGCGATGAACCCGACCATGGCGCAGCCCTTACCATGATTGTTCCCGATACCCTGGTAGCAGTGGCCAACGGCCGGTTGCAACAGAAAACCAGCATAAATGGAAAAACCGCCTGGCGCTGGGCAGTGCAAAATCCCATCAACAATTACAACATCATTCCTTACATAGGCAAATATGTTACCTGGCATGAAACCTTCCAGGGCGAAAAAGGGCCGCTCGATTGTGATTACTGGGTATTGGACTATAACCTGGAAAAAGCAAAAGAGCAGTTCAAACAGGTGCCGCGGATGCTGCAGTGTTTTGAATACTGGTTTGGCCCCTACCCTTTTTATGAAGACGGGTACAAACTGGTAGAAGCACCACATCTCGGTATGGAGCACCAGAGCGCCGTTGCGTATGGCAATGGTTTTGCGAACGGCTACCGCGGCCAGGACCTCAGCGGCAGCGGATGGGGTAAGCAATGGGATTTCATCATCATCCACGAAAGCGGCCACGAATGGTTTGCCAACAACATCACCACCAACGATATTGCTGATATGTGGGTGCATGAAGGATTTACCAATTATTCAGAAACCCTTTTTACCACCTGCGAATTTGGCGTGGAAGCAGGCAATGATTACTGCATCGGCACCCGCAGTCGGATTCAGAACGATATACCCATTATCGGGCATTATGGTGTGAATAATGAAGGCAGCGGCGATATGTATTATAAAGGCGGTAACCTCCTGCACACCGTGCGACAGATCATCAACAACGATTCCTTGTTCAGGCAGATATTGCGCGGACTGAACAGTACCTTTTACCATAAAACCGTTGACAGCCGCGATGTGGAAGCCTATATCAGTAAACAATGCGGGAAGGATTTGTCGAAAGTGTTTGATCAATACCTGCGAACGGTAGAGGTGCCGGTGCTGGAATACAAGGTAAACGGGAACCAGTTACAGTACCGCTGGACACAATGCGTGGAAGGATTCAACATGCCGCTCAAGGTGCAGTTTGGCGGCGAAAAATGGATCACCCCTACCACCAACTGGCAAACCCTCAGCGTTGGTGGTGCGGGCTCCCCCAGCTTTACCGTTGACCGGAATTTTTATATCCGGCTGAAAAAAACAGAATAGCCATATTTTTGCCTCTCATAACCTGGAACCATCAACCTGGAACCTGTAAACCGAACACTTTCGGAACCCAATATTTATACATGAGCACCATACGGCGGCAAAGCATCATTTCATCGTTCATTGTTTATTTTGGCTTTGCGCTGGGCTTTTTCAATACTTACCTGTTTGCAAGGGGCTTCACGGAGGCGCAGTACGGTCTTGTGGGCGCCTTTATTGCCATTGCGAACGTGATGTACAGCGTGGCCAACCTGGGCAGCCCGTTTTACATCACCAAGTTTTACCCCTATTACAAAGACAATCTGCCGGACGAGCAGAACGACCAGTTTGCCTGGGCGCTGTTGTCGAGCCTGGTGGGATTTTTGCTCGTCGTTGCCGGCGGCATTATCTGTAAAGGTTGGATAGTGGCCTGGTATGGCAATAACTCTCCCGAGCTGATCACATACTATAACTGGCTCTTTCCTTTTGGATTTGGCTTAACGCTTTTTTCGCTGCTGGAAGCATTTGCCTGGCAGTTGAACAAATCGGTATTTTCCGGTTTTCTGCGCGAGGTGCAGTTTCGCCTGTTCTCTACCCTGCTCATTGTGCTGACGTTTGCCAATATCATCCGTGATTTTGATTTGTTCATCAAACTCTATTCCCTCACCTATATCGCCATCGCCCTTATCTTGTTTGCCTACCTGCTGGCGAAGAAGAAAGTGCATTTACATTTTTCCGTAAGCAGGGTAACGAAGAAATTTTTCAAAAAGATCGTTACGCTGATGGGCTTTTTGTGGGGAGGTGGATTGGTGTTCAACATAGCGCAGGTATTCGATACACTGGTGATAGCGGCCATATTGCCCAGCGCGCTGGTGCAGGCGGGCATTTATACGTTGGCGCAAAATGTGGCCAGCCTGGTGCAGGCGCCTCAGCGGGCCGTTGCGGCGGCGGCGGTGGGCCCTTTATCGCGTGCATGGAAAGACAAGGACCTTCCCCGCATCCATTCCATCTATCGCCGCTCCTCCATCAATCAACTGATCTTCGCCGTGGGAGTGTTTACGCTTATCTGGATCAATTTCACCGACGGCGTGCTTACTTTCAAACTGAAAGAAGGTTACCTCGATGCCAAACCTGTTTTTCTCTATATTGGATTGATGCGCCTTATTGACCTGGGCACCGGTTTGAATGCGCAGATCATCAGCACCTCGGTGTACTGGCGCTTTGAATTTGTAACCGGTCTTATACTGCTCACCCTCACGCTGCCCATGAACTATTTGCTTACGCAATCAAACGGCATTATTGGCACGGCAGTTTCCAATCTTGTGGCCATGGGCGTGTACAATCTCATCCGCTATATATTCCTGCTGAAAAAATTCAACATGCAGCCCTTCACCAGGCAGTCGTTGTATACTTTGTTGCTGGGAGCAGCGGGCTATTTCGTATGTGATATGCTGTTTGACCAGTACACGGGACTGCTGTGGTTGTTTGTGCGCAGCATTGTGTTCCTGGTGATTTTCGGCGGAGGCGTAATCCTGTTGAATCTTTCACCGGATGTGAAACCGGTATTGCAAACGGTAGGCAAGCGATTGGGATTTTTTAAAGGGGAATAGCAGTGAGCAATAGTTGCAAAAGGGAACAATCTTTCTCCGCAGCCAAATGCATCATTATTTTACTCTTCCTGCTCCAGCATACGTATTGCTGTAATATACTTCGTTGAGATCACTGATCATGACCCCGCCTGAAGTGGCCGCATGTATAAACTTATTGTTGCAGAGATATACGCCTACATGCGTAATACCGCGGCGTTTGCCTTTGGTATAAAAAAATACCAGGTCGCCTTCCTGCAGTTCATTGCGGGAGATACGCTTCGACTGGCGGTATTGTTCTGCCGACACCCTCGGAATGGTAATGTTGTACATGCTGCTCATGAAGTCTTTCGTAAAGGCAGAACAATCCACCCCGTTGCGGTCGTTGCCTCCATAGCGGTAAGGCGTGCCATACCAGCTTTCCATGAACTCTAACAGCCTCATATCTGTTATTGATTCTACCGGAATATCGAGCAGGATGGCATATTTCAACACCGTAGCATTGGCGGCCAGCGTGGTAGTAAGCGTTTCTTCGCTCTCCATTTCAACCGATTTGGCCGGATAAGCGGTAGCAGTTGATTTGGAAGAATGCTGTACAGCCGGTTTGATGGCCACCGCATCGAGAAAAACAGGACCCGCGGATTGGCTTCGGGTAGCGGGTTGCGCCGGTTGCTTCGTTGCGGCCGAACCGGTACTGCGACGAAGAGAGGAACAACTGGTTAAACCGATCAATATGGAAAATAACAGGATCTGATTTTTCACAGAACTGTATTCTTTTTACTTGACGAATGGGTAAAGATAGGGAAAAATGCGGGAAGAAGGGATACTGGTTACTGGTCATGCATGGCATCGCGCTGTAATCTGTAACCCGAAATGAACCAGGCTGTGGAAATTTTGTGATGAGTTTCACTTTTGTTAATTGAAATTTTGGTAGGAGTTTTGAATTTCCGTTCACCGGATTTTTTATCCGGACCTTTAACCGGTATCCTGCTCCTGAATCTATATCCTGAAACCGCATCCTGTATCCTGTGTCCCATTAGGGGAAACCCGGGTTACCCGATACCCGCAACCATCAACCGTAACTCTATCTTATGTGTAAGTTTTCTCACCTTCACGTTCATACGCAATTCTCCTTGCTGGATGGCGCCGCGTCCATCCAGAATCTCTATAAAAAAGCCATCAAAGACAATATGCCGGCGATTGCCATAACCGACCATGGCAATATGTTCGGGGCCTTTGAATTTGTATCGGAAGCCTACAAGCATAAAAACGATGATGGCACCCTCAAGGTGAAACCGATTGTGGGTTGCGAGTTTTATGTGGTGGAAGACCGTCACCGCAAGGTGTTTTCCAAAGAACAGAGAGACGAACGCTATCACCAGGTACTGCTGGCCAAGAACAAAACAGGTTATCAGAACCTCATAAAACTCACTTCACTGGGGTATATCGAAGGCATGTACAGCAAGTACCCGCGTATCGACAAATCGCTGATCGAAAAATATCATGAAGGGTTGATCGCCACTACCTGCTGTATCGGCGCCTATGTGCCGCAAACCATTTTGCGCGAGGATGAAGAAAAAGCGGAAAAAGAATTCAAATGGTGGCTCGATATGTTTGGCGAAGATTATTTCATAGAGCTGCAGCGGCACAACCTGAAGGAACAGGAAAAAATCAACCAGGTACTGCTGAAATTTTCAAAGAAGTACAACGTACCGGTGATTGCCACCAACGACAGTCACTATATTGACCAGGAAGATTACAACGCGCACGATATTCTCCTTTGCATCAACACCGGTGAAAAGAAAAGCACACCCGGCTTTGATGATTTTGTAAACGATGATGCCAACGTTAAAGACCGTCGTTTCAAATTTCCCAACGATCAGTTCTATTTCAAGACCACCCAGGAAATGCAGACGCTTTTCAATGATATACCGGAAGCGATCGATAATACCAACATGGTGGTGGACAAGGTAGAACTGCTCAACCTGAAGAAAGATATTTTACTGCCCGCCTTCCCTATTCCCAAAGAATTCCAGATACACGACGACAGCAACCTGAACCAGTGGGAATACCTGAAACATCTTACGTATGAAGGCGCAAAAATGCGCTACAATGATATTACGCCTGAAATACAGGAGCGGCTCGACTTCGAATTGTTTACCATTAAAACAATGGGTTTTGCCGGTTACTTCCTCATTGTAAGTGATTTCATTCGTGCAGGCCGTCAGTTGGGCGTTTTTGTAGGGCCTGGTCGTGGTTCAGCTGCGGGTAGCGTGGTGGCCTATTGCATCGGCATTACCAATATCGACCCCATCAAGTACAACCTGCTGTTCGAGAGATTTCTCAATCCTGATCGTAAGTCGATGCCCGATATCGATACGGACTTTGACGATGAAGGCAGGCAGAAGGTGATCGATTATGTGGTGGAGAAGTACGGCCAGAACCAGGTAGCGCAGATTGTTACCTACGGTACCATGGCGGCAAAGATGAGTATCAAAGACGTTGCCCGCGTACTGGATTTACCGCTGGCCGAATCGAACGCGCTGGCCAAACTGGTGCCGGAACGGCCGGGCATTGAATTGCGCAGACTCTTGCAGGCGCCATTGACCAGTAAGGATGCCAAAGAAGGGGAAAAATCTTTGGAAGACAAGGAAGGCCTGGGCCCTGATGAATTGGAACAGGTAAAAAAACTGCGTGAAGTTTATAAAGGCAAAGGCCTCGACAGCCAGGTGCTGCGCGAGGCTGAACGCCTCGAAGGCTCTGTACGCAACACGGGCATCCATGCAGCCGGCATCATCATTGCGCCCAAAGACCTTACTGAACTGATACCGGTATGTACGGCCAAAGACTCCAATCTGTGGGTAACGCAAATTGAAGGCAGCATCATTGAAGATGCCGGCGTTATCAAGATGGACTTTCTCGGGTTGAAAACGCTCACCATCATCAAGAATGCGTTGCGGCTCATCAAAGAGAACCACAAGGTGGAAATTGATATCGACAATATTCCGCTCAACGACCCCAAAACATTTGAACTCTACCAGCGCGGCGATACCATCGGTACGTTCCAGTTCGAAAGTCCCGGTATGCAGAAATACCTCCGCGACCTGAAGCCTGACCAGTTTGCGGACCTCATTGCCATGAACGCATTGTACCGTCCGGGACCGCTGGCATATATTCCCAACTTCATCGACCGTAAACATGGCCGCGAACCCATCACCTACGACCTTCCTGAAATGGAAGAATACCTGGCTGAAACTTACGGTATCACTGTATACCAGGAACAGGTGATGTTGCTGGCGCAGAAACTGGCCGGCTTCAGCAAGGGCGATGCCGACGTACTGCGCAAGGCTATGGGTAAAAAACAAAAGGCCGTACTGGACAAAATGAAATCGCAGTTTATCAAGGGCGCTACAGAAAGGGGGCACCCTGCCGATAAACTGGAAAAGATATGGACCGACTGGGAAGCATTTGCTCAATACGCGTTCAATAAATCACACTCTACCTGTTATGCCTATGTGGCGTACCAAACCGCGTATCTCAAGGCCCACTATCCGTCTGAATACATGGCGGCGGTACTGAACAACGCCGGCAGTATTGAAAAGATCACCTTCTTCATGGAAGAGTGCAAGCGCATGGGCATTAAATGTCTGGGGCCTGATATCAACGAATCGAAAAAAGGTTTTGCCGTAAACAAAGCCGGCGATATCCGTTTTGGTCTTGGTGGCCTGAAGGGCGTAGGTGAAGCGGCCGTAGAAAGCATCATTGCCGAACGCGAGAAGAATGGTCCTTTTTTGTCGGTATTTGATATGATCAAACGGATCAACCAGCGCACGGTGAACAAGAAAACGCTGGAAAGCCTGGCCTATGCCGGCGCCTTTGATTGTTTCAAGGAATTGCACCGCGCCCAATACTTTACCATTCCGCCCGGCGAAACGGCCAGCGGGCTGGAAAAGATCATCCGCTACGGCAATATTTACCAGGCGCAAAGCACGCATGCCAGCAATACGCTCTTTGGCGACCTGCCGGCAGTGATGGACATTCAGCCACCCAAAATTCCCAACTGCGAACCCTGGACCTTAACAGAACTGCTGGACCATGAAAAAGAAGTGACCGGCATGTTCATGAGCGGTCACCCGCTGGACCATTTCAAATTTGAAATAAAACACTATGGCATTACGCCGTTGGCCGAATTCAATGAAATCAAGGATAACATGTCGCCGCAGGGCAACCCGGGCAGGAATTTCCGGCTGGCAGGTTTGGTTGTGGACGCGCAGCACCGGGTAACGAAAACGGGACGGCAGTTTGGTTCATTTATACTGGAAGATTATTCCGGCAAAAGCGAATTCATGTTATGGAGCGATGACTATATGCGGTTTACCAATTATCTCGAAAAGGGAAAAAACCTGTTTGTAACGGGTTTCTTCAAACAGCGCTTCAACCGGCCGGAATATGAATTCAAGGTAGAGAAGATTATTTTGCTGGAAAGCATTAAACAAAATCTCACGAAGCAGGTTATAGTAGATGTTGAGGCGCGACACCTGAAAGAGGAGATTGTAGGGTTCTTCGAAAAGAATGTTAAAAAGTACCCGGGCCGGTCGGGACTGCGGTTCAATATCATTGAACCGAAAAGCAATTGCCGGATCAGTCTCTATACCATGGAAAACGGCTTTGAAATGAATGACGAAATGACGGCATTCCTGCAGAGCCAGCCCGAACTGGAGGTGCAGGTTGTCACGGCCTGATGGCCCAACCGGCCAGGCTTGCAGCTATAGTGGTTTGGCTGTATTTTTGCGAATTAGCGAATGAGCTAATGATAAAATTGGGACAGAAATGTCAATATTACAATTGCTGAATTGCCGGGTTTCCCGATAGCATTTTAGCACATTAGCCAATCAGCACATTTTTTAAAACGTACATATATGGCTTTAGAATTAACTGATGCAAATTTCCAGGAAAAAGTAATTGCCTCCGATAAACTGACCGTGGTGGATTTCTGGGCAGAATGGTGTGGTCCCTGCCGTGCCATTAGCCCGGTTATTGAAGACCTCGCAAAAGAATACGATGGTCGTATCAACGTGGGCAAAGTAAACGTAGACCATAACCCGCAGTTGTCTATCAACTACCAGGTTACTTCCATACCGGCTATCCTCTTCATCAAGGGTGGTAAAGTGGTGGACAAACTGATAGGCGCACAACCGAAATCGAATTTTGTAAAGAAGATCGAACAACACATGTAATACCTGGAAGAAAAAAGAACAAGGAAGGAAGCCAGGAAGTGTCCTGACGGGTGCTTGTATCCTTCCTTGTTCGGGCTTCCGGTTTTTGCCTGCGCCCAGTGCATTCTTTGCTGCTACCTTTTGGGTTTCATTAACCTTTCTTCCTGCTATTTTTATTGCCCTTCTATCTTTTTCCCGCTGCCTTTACGCATCCTTGTGTCAGGTTCATCCTCCGCTTCTAACTGCCTGTTCCCCTATTGTTTGTTTTCCTCCTTGTTCCGGTCCCCCCTCCCTTGCTCCTTGTCTTTATTTCCCTATATTGCCGGGTAAACCACGCTATCGCTTATGGCCCCCGTTATGGAAAACATCTTCCGCGGCCTGCTCGGCATGTTCTTTCTCATCCTTGTTTGCTATTTATTAAGCAATAACCGCAGGGCCATCAACTGGAAGGTGGTGGGCATCGGTATTGTGGCGCAGGTCTGCTTTGCACTGGGTGTATTGAAAGTTAATTTCATCCGGATTATTTTCGGCTGGTTATCCAAACAGTTTGTTGAACTCATCAATATCGGTCATAAGGGCATTGAATTCATGTTTGGCAACCTGGCCAACGACAAGGGCGCCTGGGCCTATATCTTCGCTGTGCAGGTGCTTCCCAATATTATTTTCTTCGCGGCATTATCCGCCATGTTGTATTACCTCGGCATTTTGCAGAAAATCGTATATGCATTTGCGTGGATGCTGAAAAAGACCGGCATATCGGGACCAGAAAGTGTGAGCACAGCTGCGAATATTTTTTTGGGCCAGACCGAAGCGCCGCTGATGATCCGGCCTTTTCTCGACAAAATGACCCGCTCTGAAATACTGCTCATCATGGTAGGCGGTATGGCCAATACGGCGGGCAGCGTACTGGCAGCCTATGTAGGTTTTCTGGGCGGCGATGACCCGGCACAGCGGGAATATTTTGCGCTACATATGATGAGCCAGTCCATCATGAGCGCGCCGGCCGCCATTGTGGTTTCCAAAATTTTATTCCCGCAAACAGAAAATATTATTCGCGAACTCAAAGTGCCGAAGGAAAAGATCGGCGACAATTTTCTCGATGCTATTTCGCTGGGAACTACCGATGGGTTGAAACTGGCCGTGAATGTGGGCGCCATGCTCATCGTCTTCACGGCGCTCATGTACCTGGCCAACTGGCTGCTCGGCACCATCGGGTACTGGCTGGATATCAACGACGATATTGCGCGGATTACGGGCGGTCGTTACACTTCACTATCGCTGCAAATGCTGCTGGGTTATCTCTTTGCCCCTGTTGCGTGGATTGTTGGCGTAAACAACGGGGAAATGGTGCAGGTAGGGCAATTGCTGGGAGAAAAAACCATCCTGAACGAATTCATTGCCTATATTTCTTTTGGTGAAATGAAATCGGCCGGACAGATTGTTGATCCCAAATCCATTCTCATCACTACTTACTCGCTTTGCGGCTTTGCCAATTTTGCTTCCATTGGTATTCAAATCGGTGGTATCAGTCAACTGGCGCCTAACCAGCGCAGAAATCTCACGGAAATGGGCATAAAAGCGTTGATCGGCGGCACCATTGCCTGTTTGATGTGCGGGTGTATTGCAGGGGCGTTGATGTAAGATTTTTTCAAGGATTGCTCATTTCTGGCTATAGGCGTTACCACGCACTGATGGATGTACCCCTGTCTTACATTCATTTCTTTCATACTTTTACACCATGAATACGTCTATTGAACAGGTGATACGCGCAGAACAGGATGAACAACTACGCGGTATAGCAGAAAAGATATTGGCTAAGCAACGGATTTCGCCCGAAGAAGGCGTTGCTTTATTTAAAAAAGGCAGTCTGCCATTCCTGGGCGCATTGGCCAATCATGTACGTGAACGGCTCCATGGTCACAAAACCTATTTCAACCGTAATTTTCATATTGAACCTACCAATATCTGCGTGTTTGCCTGCAACTTCTGTTCTTATTCCCGTTTGTATGCGCATCGTGAAGAAGGATGGGAACTGACCACCGAGCAGATGCTGAACATCGTTAAAAGTTATGATGGCAAGCCGGTAACAGAAGTGCATATCGTAGGCGGCGTGCATCCCAAACTAACCCTTGAATTTTTTGCCGACCTGCTACGCAAAATAAAAGCGCATCGTCCGGAACTGCATATCAAAGGCTTCACGCCCGTAGAGCTGGACTACATGTTCCGCAAAGCGAAAAAAAGCATTCGCGAAGGCATGGCTTATCTGAAAGAAGCAGGCCTGGATTCATTGCCGGGTGGCGGCGCTGAAATTTTCCATCCCGATATCCGGAAACAGATATGCGCCGATAAAGTAGATGCAGAAGGATGGCTGGCCATTCACCAAACCGCGCATGAACTGGGCATGCACAGCAATGCTACCATGCTGTATGGTCATATAGAACAATTTGAACACCGCATTGATCATATGGAACGGCTACGGCAGTTGCAGGACAAAACCGGCGGCTTCAACACGTTCATCCCGCTCAAGTTCCGCAATAAAGACAATGCCATGAGTCATGTACCCGAAAGCAGCATCATAGAAGACATGCGGATGTATGCGGTAGCGCGACTGTACATGGACAATTTCCCGCACCTGAAAGCCTACTGGCCTATGCTGGGGCGACAAAACGCGCAGCTCGCGCTTTCCTTTGGCGTAAACGATATAGATGGTACCATTGACGATTCCACGAAAATCTACTCCATGGCAGGGGCTGAGGAACAAAATCCTGCCATGACCACTGCGCAACTGGTAACACTGATCCGCCAGGCTGGACGCCTTCCCGTGGAAAGAGATACGCTGTACAACGAGGTGAAGGTATATGAAGCGGATGAGGTGGCCCTCTCCTAACACTCCGGCAAACTCAAAGGTATGTTCACCGCCAATCCCCCTTCGGCGGTTTCCTTGTATTTCGTGTCCATATCACGGGCGGTATCCCACATGGTTTTGATAACCGCGTCGAGTGATACACGCGCAAAATCGGGCGTACTTTGCAAAGCCAGTTGGGAGGCCGTGATGGCTTTAATAGCGCCCATGGTATTGCGTTCAATGCAGGGCACCTGCACCAGTCCGCCAATGGGATCGCAGGTAAGACCGAGATGATGCTCCATTGCAATTTCTGCGGCCATCAATGCCTGTCGCTGCGAACCACCCAACGACTCCGTTAATCCTGCTGCGGCCATTGCAGAAGATACGCCAATTTCTGCCTGGCAGCCGCCCATGGCCGCGCTGATGGTAGCCTGTTTCTTGAATATGCTGCCTACTTCCGCTGCCGTGAGCAGGAACTGGACGATCTTTTGATCATCGTTACCGTTGCAGAAAACCACAAAGTATTGTAATACGGCCGGAATAACGCCTGCAGCGCCATTGGTAGGCGCCGTCACTACCCTGCCAAAGGAGGCATTCTCTTCATTTACTGCCAACGCAAAACAACTCACCCAGTCGAGCGTGTATTTGAAATCATTTCCGCCGGCGCGGATCGCTTCGATCCACTGGTCGGCATTGAGGTACGGACGCCCGGCAATGAGCCGTTTGTTGAGCTCAGCAGCACGACGTTTTACTTCCAGTCCGCCCGGTAAAATACCTGTGGTATGGCAGCCGCGGTAAATACATTCTTTCATCACCCGCCAGATATTGAGCACACCTGCGCGTGTTTCTTCTTCGGGCCGCCAGGCGCTTTCATTCTCCATAACCACCTCGCTTATACCAAGGCCGGTCTTGCGGCACCAATGCAGCAGGTCATCGGCCGTATCAACAGGAAATGGTAACTGGATATCCGCATGGCGCGATCCATCTTCTCCTTCTTTCACTACAAAACCGCCACCTACTGAATAGTATGTTTCTGCTATGTTTTCACCATTGGCAAGTGTTGCCAGGAATGTAAGAGCATTGGGATGATAAGGCAACGATTCGCGCATGAGGAATTCAATATCGGTGGCAGGATCAAAATGCACAGGTTGCGTACCGTTCAACAGCAATGTTTGTTCGGTACGAATTTTTTCTACCTGTGCCTGCAAGGTGCCTACATCGAAAGTAACGGGATCATGACCGCTTAATCCCAACTGCACAGCCACATCCGTACCATGTCCTTTTCCTGTTTTGGCAAGCGAGCCGTACAACAAAACGGTTACATGGGTAACGGATGACAACCATTGTTTATCCTGCAAGGTATGTAAAAAACGCAGTGCGGCCCGCCATGGGCCCAGGGTATGGGAACTGGACGGACCAACACCTATTTTGAATATATCGAATACTGATATGGCTTCGTGTGACATAATAAGCTAAAGTGTAAATACGAATTTACACGAATGGTAACGAATACCACTGAATTGTTAGTGCATGCCGGAAAAAGGTATTATCCGCTCTGAGAATATGCCGGATAGCAGGAAATGAGGAAAGATGTATGCGGGGACAAATTTCCGCTCAGTAAAAATCCTGCATAACAACCGAAAAGATAAGAATGGACCCGCCCGGAATCACTGTAATATCGGCCTCATTTTTTACATCAGTATAGCCATAGCCCAATGCGGGCGGAATATACAACCGGATCTCACCTCCTTTGCCAATGAGCGGCAGGCCGATCTTCCAGCCTTCGATCAATCCACCCAGGGTAAATACAACAGGATTGGTGGAAGTGGAATCAAAGGTGGTACCATTGGTCAATTGCCCTTTGTAGTTGATCACTACATCGGAACAGAGGTGCGGTTTTTCGGAGCCACCGGACTTCACAATTTCGTAATACAACCCGCTGGGATGTTTGGTGGCATTGATGCCATTACCAGACAAGTAAGCTTCAAGATCTGCCTGCTCCTGGGAGGGAACGGATATATTTCTCAGGCTATAAGGACAACCACTGTTCTTCTTGAGACAACTGCCTGTGAAAAGCGCCGCGGCAAGCAGGAACCAGATTGTTTTTCTCATCTGCATTACGATTGGTATGAGTTATAGACAAGGGTTAAATGTTGATAGCTGCATGCTTTAGCCGGAGTGGTTATCGGTCGTGCCTTTCTTTTCGCGCGCTTTCAGTTCCAGGTACTGCTGTTCCTTCATTTCCCATTGATGTCGCTTGTAAAAGATAGCCACAAATATGGAGATGGCCAGCACGGCTATAATCAATATTACCGGGCTTGCCATGGTATTGGCAACCATTTCTGCGCGCTTGTACCAAAAGCGCCCGCTGAACAACAACAGCAATACCGGCACGGCGAACAGCAAACCAATGGGCAAGCCTACGAGCAACTGGTAATTCACTTTTCTTTCCCGCTCCCGGTTCGCTTCCCAATACTCCATAAATTGCTTTTCCTGCTCTGTATACATGGCCGCAAATTACTTCTTCACCGGCAAAAACAAGTGCGTAAAAATTACAACCTGTTTGTGTGTTGAAAATACCGATGGTGCGTCCCTCCGGCAGAAAAGTGCTGCCTTGCCATTAAACAGATGCGCTATTCAAAAATAAACCGGCCTGCGGGGCGTTATTGGAGTGAAATAAATAATGATTAACTTGTGCTAAAATCCTGAATACCTTGAAAATATCAGTACTTGCCGCACAATATTTCTATCAGCATCGAAGATTGCTTTTGCCTGGCATCGGCCTGTTTACGCTTGATGAATCTGTGATTATTCCTGATCCGGACGATAAGAACTTCCGCGATTTTCTGCAGCATATACAATTCAAACAATCGAACGTTACCAAACCTGAAGAAGACCTCATCAATTTCATCCGCACGCATACCGGCAAAATCAGGCCGCTGGCAGAGTCGGACCTGGAATCGTATGTGTCTGATGGCAAATTGTTGTTGAATATTGGCAAACCTTTTCATGTGGAAGGTATTGGCACGCTTGTGAAAAATAAAGATGGCCAGTACAGTTTTACTCCCGGCGAACCGATTACGGAACGCCTCGAATCGGTACAACCGGTAAAAGACAGGGAAAAACCGGAGCCAAAGAAATCGGTCTTCGACGAAGATTATTATCCGCACGAAGCCAAAAATCCTTCGCGGCAACTGATGATTCTCGGAGGTATATTATTGGGCGTGGCAGTAGTGATCTGGGGCGGTTACACCCTGTACAACAGCAATGTGGAAACTGCGGCGCACGTGGCGGCCGACCCGGTAACCACCGGTACCGACACCACTTCCCGATCGGCCAGCGATTCATTGTCTGCACCGGTTGCCCCACCCGTCGAAACCAAACCCAAATATGATGGGTTCAAATACATTGTTGAAACCACACCGCGCAAAACAAGAGCGTTGTCCAGGTATAAAACAGTGAGCGACATAGATCGCCGTTTCGGACTGGAAGCCAATGAAGATTCCTCGCAATTCAAAATTTATATTATTCTTCCTACACCGCCTTCCGATACCAATCGCGTAAAAGATTCTTTGAAAAATTGGTACTGGGGCACAAAGCCGAACAAGGTATGGATCGAGCAATAGCATTTTCCCCAGATACCCCATACAACCGGCAACACTGCTACCCCGTCTTTCCTGTGTTTACCATCCCTTTTTAGTCTCTGCAACCCGTTTTAATCCGTAACAGCTATGCTTCCGGTATCAGGCACCGGACCAGTGTATTATGGAGGATGGGCTCACCGGGTCCATCCTTTTGCTTTTGGGGCATAGCAAGCAATTGGCTCCTTGTTTAGTTCACGGCAACAGATCATTATAATGGCGGATCAACAGCAAATAATCATCAGCAGATTTGAAGCGCAAATGATGGTCAGTTATGAATTTCGACAGGGCCTCTGCCTGGTCGGGTAAGGCTTGCAATATGCCTTCTTTATCGGCCGGAAGGGCTATCATGTTACCTGCTTTCAGGAGATAGAATTTTTCTTCGTCTTCGAGTCGCCGGCGCGGTTTGCCGACCACTTGTTTTTCTTCAATAATGGTTTTGGTAAACAACCGGAGCAAAGTCACTTTCTGCTCGAACAATACCTGGAAGTACGTGCTGGCTGTTGTTTTATCCACCGCGGGAAAACCTTTGCGGAACAACAGGGAATCCTTTGTTTTTCCCCCACCGGTGAGCAGCACAAATTCACGCACGCGGCTTTCGGCGGCAAAGGTGGCCCCTTTAAACTGCAGCAGTAGCTGGTGCTTCAGGCAATCAAATTTCAATTTGAAATCTTTCACCTCGCGTCCGCTGGTAAAGCGCACAATACCCGGCGACCAGTCTTTCAGCAGGTACCTGTTCCCGTAAGTATCGGCGAGCGCCTCTTCGTCTGTGCTTTCCTGTTGCGCAACAAGTTTACCCATGAAAAACAGGAGGCTGCAGGCCACCAGGCATAACTTCATTATAGTGGGCTGCCTTTTCATGGCAAGTTGAATTCCTACCCAAAAGGTAATCTTTTTATACCGAACCACAACAATTGCAGCCGGCACCTGGGGAAGCATACAGGAATGCGGGAAAGCTGGCGCGGTGCATAAAATCTTTACAATCATGGAAATCGCAGGAGGAACAAGGCAAAAAAAAATCCCGTCCGGATAACCGAACGGGACTGTATATTGAAATTCAGTGGTTGAATTTCGTGTTGCCGGATTAGTAATCCATGCCACCCATGCCAGGAGCGCCGCCCGGATGTGCGTGTGCTTCTTCTTTCTTGGGTTTGTCGGCTACCACGCATTCGGTAGTGAGCAACATACCGGCAATAGAAGCAGCGTTTTCGAGTGCAATGCGCGATACTTTGGTAGGATCGATAACGCCGGCTTTGAACATGTTTTCGTACACTTCTGTGCGGGCGTTGAAACCAAAGTCGCCTTTGCCTTCTCTTACTTTCTGAACCACGATGCTGCCTTCTATACCGCAGTTGGTAACAATCTGGCGGATGGGTTCTTCCAGCGCTCTTTTCACTATGGTGATACCGGTGCTTTCATCGTCGTTGGAACCTTTCAGTTTTTCCAGCACTTCGATAGCGCGTACATAAGCTACGCCACCACCGGGAACGATACCTTCTTCAACAGCAGCACGGGTTGCATGCAGTGCGTCGTCTACGCGGTCTTTCTTTTCTTTCATTTCCACTTCGGTAGCGGCACCTACATACAGTACAGCCACACCGCCGCTCAGTTTGGCAAGACGTTCCTGCAGTTTTTCCTTATCGTAGTCGGAAGTGGTGGTTTCGATCTGGGCTTTGATCTGGTTGATGCGGGCATTGATATCGTCTTTCTTACCCTTGCCACCAACGATGGTAGTGTTGTCTTTATCGATCGTGATGGAAGCGCACTGACCGAGATAGTTGAGGTCGGCGTTTTCCAGTTTGTAACCTTGTTCTTCGCTGATCACAACACCCTTGGTGAGGATAGCAATGTCCTGCAGCATTTCCTTGCGACGATCGCCAAAGCCCGGAGCTTTTACAGCAGCTACTTTCAGCGTACCACGCAGTTTGTTCACTACGAGTGTAGCCAGTGCTTCACCTTCGAGGTCTTCGGCTATGATCAGTAAGGGACGACCGCTCTGAGCAACTTTTTCCAGGATGTGCAGGATATCCTTCATAGCGCTGATCTTCTTGTCGTAGATCAGTACATAGGGATTTTCCAGCTCAGCTTCCATTTTTTCGCTGTTGGTTACGAAGTAGGGAGAGATGTAACCACGGTCGAACTGCATACCTTCTACTACTTCTACAGTAGTGTCGGTACCTTTGGCCTCTTCTACAGTGATAACGCCTTCTTTACCTACTTTGGCAAAAGCTTCGGCGATCAGTTTACCGATGTTTTCATCGTTGTTGGCGGAGATAGAAGCTACTTGCTGGATTTTTTTGCTGTCGGTGCCTACAGCCTGGGATTGTGCGGCCAGGTTTTCTACTACTTTGGCAACAGCTTTGTCGATACCGCGTTTCAGGTCCATCGGGTTGGCGCCTGCAGCTACGTTCTTCAAGCCTTCGCTGATTATAGCCTGAGCCAGTACAGTAGCGGTGGTAGTACCATCACCTGCGATGTCGGCAGTTTTGGAAGCCACTTCTTTCACCATCTGGGCGCCCATGTTTTCAATGGGATCTTCCAGTTCAATTTCCTTGGCTACAGAAACACCGTCTTTCGTAACAGAAGGTGCGCCAAACTTTTTCTCAATTACAACATTGCGGCCCTTGGGACCCAACGTTACTTTCACTGCGTTGGCCAGTGTATCCACCCCTTTTTTCATCTTATTGCGGGCTTCAATATTGAAGAACAGTTGTTTTGCCATAGTATTCTATTAATTTGATAATTTGATAATTGGAATAATGTGCTGATGTGCTAATAAAGTAAAGCCGTTCGTAAACCAGGTATCATCCAAAGGACTATTAGCACATTGGCTAATCTGCAGTTGGCTTATTAAACAATTGCTAAGATGTCGCTTTCACGCATGATCAGCAGGTCATCGCCATCAATCTGTATTTCAGTACCGGCATATTTACCATACAAAACTGTGTCTCCAACCTTTACGGTTACCGGCTCATCTTTTTTACCAGGGCCGGCAGCCACAACCGTGCCGCGCTGAGGCTTCTCCTTGGCAGTATCCGGAATGATGATACCGCCTGCGGTTTTCTCTTCCGCTTTAGCGGGTTTCACAATTACCCTGTCATGCAGCGGGGTAACATTTAACTTCTTAGCCATAGTTTATCAGTTTTTGAATTTTTAGTGAAAAGAGAATAAAAAAACCCAACGTGGTTTCGGGATAGTTGGGTCCTGCCTGAATGACGCGTTCCTGCTGAACGCACTTTGCAGACAGGCGTGCAAAGGTAAACGAATTTTGTACCAAACCCCTTCCAAGCCATTTTTTCAGCACAGTTTGCTAAGGATGACAGACAGTGGGCCAGTGGCGGGAAAGGTTTGTGCCAGAATAGCAGGTTGAGCCGGGCGGAGGCAAAAGATTATGGCTTGCAGCTATCCCGGGGTGGTTATCCCGTTGCGTGTATGTTGAAACTTATCCACGGACAGTCATCTCAGGCAACTTACCGGCCATTTTTGCCCGGAACGGTGAAACCTGTGTGCGGAGGAAGTGCCGGTGCATACCAGCGGGCGTTCCTTAAAATCCGGTCCGGTGCACCATACGAATACGGAAACGGGATGACAGGCAATGGCTACAACGTTACTGCAACGGTGCAAACAGGGCGCATGGCAGTTGCCAATCGTTACATACCCCTGAACCGGCACCCTGGCAGGGCACACACCAGGCCTGCGAAAGCATACCTGCATTCCGCATCACGTATGTTATCGGAAACTTCCCTAAGGACTTTTACGTTTGGAGTTCGCCTGAAAAGCCTTTAGCTTTGTGCGCTCTAAAGCAAGTTCTTATAAGATGATTAGCAGAAGAAATATCCGTGTGAAAGTAATGCAGACCCTGTATACGGTAGAAAGCCAGTCTACAGAACCAAATGGAACAGCACCGGATAAACCAGCAGTGGGGAGCAAAATCAAAGAACCGGTCAGAATACTGGAAGATCATTTTGAACAAACCCGCGAACTTTTCATATTCCTTATCCATTCTCTCACCGCCGTGGCCCAATATGCGGAAACCGATGCCCGGAACCGCGCAGCCAAACACCTGCCTACGGAAGAGGACCTTAATGTAAATACCAAAATTGTACAAAATGAAGTGCTGCAGAAAATTCTGCAACATGCTTCTTACAAACAGGCATTGAAGGAGTTGAAACCCGAGCGGCTCGACAATCCTGAACTGTTGCGCAAACTGTATCTCGAACTGGTAGATACTGACAAATACAAGCAATACATTGCCGTACCGGAAAGGGATAAAAAGGAAGAAAGGGAAATCCTGGAATATATATTCAATGATCTTTTGCTGCCCAACGAAACCTTTGCCGGGTATGCAGAAGAACATTTTACCAATTGGGACGATGATGCTGAAATGCTCCAGATACTGATCCAGAATTTTCTGCAAAAACCCAACAGCTGGAATTTCCAGGAATTGCTCAGCAAAGAAAAACGCCAGTTTGCCCGCGACCTGTTGCAAACCACGCTCGACAAAAAAGAACTGACGCTGAATTATATCAAACCCAAACTGAAAAACTGGGACCCCGAACGGATCGCCGTACTGGATATGATCCTGATGCGCATGGGTGTATGTGAATTTCTCTTCTTTGAAACCATTCCCCCGAAAGTGACCATCAACGAGTACATTGATCTTGCCAAGGAATACAGTACGCAGCAAAGCGGTCAGTTTGTAAATGGCATACTCGACAACATTCACAAAGACCTTGTGCGCGACAACAAACTGCACAAGGTGGCTTTCAATGCGGGCAACCAGTCGGGTTCGGGGAATGCGTCAAATTCTGTAAAGAAGTCATCCTGAAAGCATGGCATTCTTTAGATTTGTACAAAATCGCAGCTACATGAAATATATATTCCTACTGGCGCTGCTGTCTGCTGTAATTGCAGGCTGCCACGACACGGACGCCGCCACCACCAGCGCCAAAGTTGATGGTGTTACCACCATTCAATGGATCGACTCCGTAAAAAATTACGGCAGGATCAATGAAGGACAGCAGTTGCAGGTATCATTTCGCTTCAAAAACACCGGCGACAAACCGCTTGTTATAGAAAAGGTGCAACCCTCCTGCGGATGTACCGCAGCCGCTCCTCCGGAAAAACCAATTCTTCCCGGTGAAGAAGGTGAGATCAAAGCCACCTTCAACAGCGAGAACAGGGTAGGCATGAACAGCAAAGACATCACTGTATTTGCCAATACGCCAGAAGGAGGAACGCACAGGTTGCACTTCGATGTGGAAGTTGTGAAAATGCAATAAAGTGATAATTCATTAATTTGCGGCCATTGGCGAAAACATTCAATTAAAATACACTAATGACAACACTAGCTATTCTCTTACAACAGGCCCCGGGCGGTGCAGGCAATATGAGTTTCCAACTGCTGCTTATCGGTGGTATGATCCTTATCTTCTGGTTATTCATGATCAGACCGCAGGCGAAGAAAGCAAAAATGGCCAAACAGTTCCAGGACAACCTCCAGAAAGGTGACAGGATCGTTACCATAGCCGGTATTCATGGCAGGGTGAACAAAGTGAATGACGATGGCACCATTGATATGGAAACCAGTCCCGGCAGCTATATCAAAATCGAGAAAAGCGCCATTTCACTCGAGTGGACACAGAATATCAACAAGCAGGCGACCACAACTGCCAAATAATTTTTTACCAAACCCCAGAAAACCGGATGCCGCAAACATCCGGTTTTTTAATGAGCAGATGTGAGCGGTGTACAGTTGGAAGCTGGCGCATTTATTTTTTCATTTGATCAATTACTTATGTTGCGAATAGGACTCACAGGCGGTATCGGGTCGGGAAAAACCACTGTGGCCCGCATATTTGAGGTGCTGGGCATCCCGGTTTATTATGCAGATCAGGCGGCGAAACGATTGATGCATGAAGACCCTGAGCTGCAGGAACAGGTACGCAAACATTTTGGCGATGCGGCATATGAAAATGGCAAATTGAATAACAAGTACATTGCCGGTATTGTATTTAAGGATCAAAGCAAGCTGGAATTGCTCAACGCTCTTGTACATCCTGCTACTATTCGCGATGGCGAACGCTGGATGGCGCAGCAAACTGCGCCTTACGCTATTAAAGAGGCCGCATTGATATTTGAGAGCGGCTCGCAGGCACATCTCGACTACGTAATTGGCGTTGCTGCACCGGAACCGCTGCGCATTTTGCGTACTATGCAACGTGATAACGTGACACGCGAAGCAGTGCTGGCACGGATGCGGAAGCAGATACAGGAAGTAATCAAGATGCGGCTGTGCGATTTTGTCGTATATAATGATGAGCAGCGGTTGGTGATTCCGCAGGTATTGCAGTTGCACGAGCGGTTGCTGCAATTGGCGGGAGAGAAAGGGAGTTGACCGGTGCCCCTCCTGCCCTCAAATTAGGACACCTCAGGACAGTCCATTCCCCCCAAATCCTTATCTTATCCTCCAAAACCTGACTTGCCAATGAATCGCCGAAATTTTCTGCAACACTCTACCCTGCTTGCTGCAGGAACCATGTTATCTGACAGCCTTCTCTCTCACCCCCTTCAACCGCCGCTCAAAAAACAGCGGTTAGCCATGGTCGGTACCGGTGGACGTGGCATTGGTATGTGGGGCCGGCCGGTAATCAAGGAATTTGGCCACCTCGTGGAATTTGTGGGCCTTTGCGATATCAATCCCGGACGTGTGGAATATGCCAGAAAAACACTGGGCCTCTCCTGCCCCACCTATACCGATTTTGACAAGATGATGAAAGAAACCCGTCCGGACCGACTTTTGGTAATGACCGTTGACGGCACCCATCACGAATTCATCATCAAAGGCATGGAATACGGGGCAGATATCATTACCGAAAAACCCATGACCATCGATGAAGAAAAATGCCAGGCCATCCTGGATGCAGAAAAAAGGACCGGCAAAAAAGTAATCGTTACTTTCAACTACCGGTATTCTCCGCACCGGCAGCGCATTTATGAATTACTGAAAAACGATACCATCGGTAAAGTGACTTCGGTAGATTTTCACTGGTACCTGAACGTATACCACGGCGCCGATTATTTCCGTCGCTGGCACCGGCTCCGGAAACATGGCGGCACCCTGCTGGTGCACAAGGCCACCCATCACTTCGACCTGCTCAACTGGTGGCTCGATTCCGATCCCGAAGAAGTGTTTGCCTATGGCGCACTGGAACATTACGGCAAAAACAATCCTTTCCGGCATACCCACTGCCGACCCTGTCCGCATAAGCAACAGTGTAAGTTCTACTGGGACATGACCAAAAACAAACAATTGATGGAGTTGTATGCCGACAATGAACAATACGACAACTATCACCGCGATGGCTGTGTGTGGCGCGAAGACATCGACATTTTCGATAAAATGGCCGTACAGATACGCTACGCCAACAAAGTACAGGTAAGCTATTCACTCACCACCTATTCGCCTTATGAAGGTTATCGCATAGCCTTCAACGGTACCAAAGGCCGCATCGATGCCTGGATCAAGGAACAACAACCGTGGCAGGAAGAACCTTTTGACGAGATACAGGTAACCACCAATTTTGGTCAGCGGGAAATCATTCGCATACCCAACAATGAATCGGGACATGGCGGCGGCGATATCCGCCTGCGTAAACAGGTATTCACCCCCGGCGAAGACCCGTTCCGCCAGGCTGCCGGCAGCAGGGATGGCGCGATGTCAATCCTCGTAGGCATTGCGGCGCGCAAGAGTATTGATACAGGAAAACCGGTGAAAATCGGGGACCTCACTACTTTACAACCACAGGCTGCACGACCGGCATAGCATAATTTTCAACCACAACAGGTAGCTACGAAAAAATCCGTACGATGCCTGGGCCAGGCAAGCACTGAATGGAAGTCGGGAAAAGCAATGCTTTACGCTTCCACCGGAACAGCTTTTTGCAAATGCTTGCCAATACCATTCAGTTTGGCAAGCCTGGGCAGTTGGGGTGCAGGAATAGCGGTGGCCCTTCTGCGGCCGAATGTAATCCAGCTCACCACAGCCAGTATGGCAATACCTGCAATGATGTAGGGTAAAGGCACGCGCCGGTTAACCGGAGGTATGTAGGTAACGCCCCCTTCGTCGGCTGCAGCCGGATCATGGGTATAGCGGCCATGCGGCGGCACGGCCAACGCTTCAAAATTTTCAGCCAGTTCGTGCAATGATTCGCGCATTGTTTCGCCGTACATAGGTTTGCCATGACCAGTAGCCACTACTTCAGGTTCCAGTTGGGCCAAGGTGTTCACCGATTTGGCGGCCGCCTCCCAGTCGCACGTAAAATAGCGCGGCGGACCACTCAGTTTTTGTTGTTGCCGCAGCACGGCTATTACCGATTCCTGGCGGGTGGTGACAAAGGCATCACCGGCAATCAGCACGCCATCGCTTTCGCGGTACAGGCTGATATGGCCCGGCGAATGTCCGGGGGTGTAGATGTACTTCCATTCGGGCAGGCCGGGAATGGAGCCGTCTTCCGGCAACGGCTTCACATGATCGGATATATTGATGGCATCGTTTGGAAATATCCATGAAATGGCCGTTATCCCCCCTCCTCCCGCGGTGGGATCAGGTGGCGGGTAAGTTGACATATCGGTGAGGTAAGGCACTTCCATGATATGGGCATATACAGGCACATTCCATTCATCGGCCAGTTGCGCCACGGAACCAACGTGATCAAAATGCCCGTGCGTGAGAATGATAGCTGCCGGCCTGGTATCGGGCCAGAAAAGATCATCGGCCATCTTACGGATTTTGGGCGCAGACCATTTGAGCCCCGTATCAATCAAAAACCATTTTTTTTCTGCTGAGCTATAGATCATGTACATGTTCACCATAATATGCTTAAGCCCCCATACATCGGGGGCTACGCTGAACCAGTCGGCACTGGTAGCCAAACGCGCATAACTTCTTTTCATATTGCCGTTTTCAGATGAGCAAAAGCAGTTATTGATAGCAGCACAACAAAATCATGCCACGGCATTGGCGGTCAGGTGGCGATACAGGAACTTAGCATGTACCATTGAGCATATCCGGCAGGGCGCAGTTGTAAGCAACATCAGGGAATGCTGATTTTTTCTCCCAGGAACTTTGGTTGCTTGCCGAACACGATATCTGCAAAAACCTTTACCCGGGCCAGTTTTTCGCGTACCTGCATGGTAAAGCCTCGCGCATTGTCAACGTCCTTTGCATTAAAACCTATGGCCACAATCCCTTCCCTGCCCGCCAGGTAAATGGCACGTTCGTTGTGCCAGCCCTGCGAAATAATCGTGACGCTGTCCTGCCCGAAAATCTTTTTCAACCGAACTACGGAATCGAATGTACGAAAACCGGCATAGTCCGGATAGATCACCGATGAATCGATACCGGCAGCTATGAGATCGTTTTTCATATAAGTAGTTTCATCGTAGTAATTCGTGCCGTTGTCGCCGCTCACCACGATGTATTTGATCTTTCCGCTTTTCAACAGCGCGGTAGCCGCTTCTATCCTGTACTGGTAATAGGGATTAAGGGAGCCGTTTTTAAGGTATTTGCGGGTGCCGAGCAACAGTCCCACCTTGTTGTAGGGAACGGTGGCCGTGCTGTTGTACAACTTATCTGCGGCGGCCCGATCAATGATGCGGTCGCAAATAAATATCGTAAACAGCAGCACTACCAACGCTACACCACACACGTACAACTGCCTTCTCCTGTGCTTGAAAATGTTCATTGCCTTAACGGGGGTTTCAGGATTACCGGAAAAATACAATACCGTGAAGAAACAAAAAACCTGTAAGATTTGCCAGTTCTTACAGGTTATAAAATATATTTTCCTTAGACAGTATTTTACATCAGCGCAGCCAATGCTGCCGTAATCCGCTTCCAGCCTTCCTCGATTTTCTCCATGCTGTTGGCAAAGGAAATACGTATGGAAGAGGGCGTACCGAAAGCACGTCCGGTTACGGTTGACACATGCGCCTTGTTCAGCAGGTACATGCAAAGGTCATCGGCATCGTTGATCGTTTGGCCATCGGCGCTTTTGCCAAAATACTGGCTTACCGTGGGGAATACATAGAAGGCGCCATCAGGCTCTGCGCATTGCAATCCGGGAATGGCGCTCATCAGTTCCATTACGCGCTTCTTGCGGCGTTCGAATTCCTTCACCATTTCCACGGTGGGACGCAGGTCGGTGGTAAGGGCAGTAATGGCCGCACGCTGGGTAATACTGTTGGTACCGCTGGTGAATTGCCCCTGCAGTTTCTCGCAAGCTTTCACAATTTCCGGATGGGCAGCAATATAACCCAGGCGGTAACCGGTCATGGCAAAGCCTTTACTCAATCCGTTGATGATGATCACACGGTCTTTGATATCCGAAAATTGCGCAATGCTTTCATGTTTGCCAACGAAATTGATGTACTCGTAAATTTCATCAGACAGGATAAACACCTGCGGATGCTTGCGGAATACATCTGCCAGTGCGCTCAGTTCTTCCTTGCTGTACACGGAACCACTGGGGTTGCAGGGAGAAGAGAATATGAACAGGCGCGTTTTGTCGGTAATAGCAGCTTCCAGTTGCTCCGGCGTGATCTTGTATTTGTTTTCGATGGTAGTGGGCACCAGTTTTACCACACCTTCGCCAAGCTTTACAATTTCGGAATAGGTAACCCAGTAAGGTGTAGGGATCACTACTTCGTCGCCTTTGCTTACAATGGCAAATACTACATTGGCCAGGCTTTGCTTGGCGCCGGTGCTCACAATAACATTTTCCGGTTTGTAGTCAAGATTGTTGTCGCGCTTCAGCTTGGTGCAAACGGCTTCGCGCAATTCGGGATAACCGGCCACCGGTGTGTAGTGGCTCCAGTTGTCGTCAATGGCTTTCTTGGCAGCGTCTTTAATGTGCTGCGGGGTATCAAAATCGGGCTCGCCAAGGCTTAGGTCAATCACATCAATGCCTTTGGCTCTTAACTCGCGGCCCAGTTTGGCCATTTTCAGTGTTTCAGGCTCACTGAACCATTGTAAACGGGATGATAACTGCATGATGATTGTGTTAATTGCTTGTTTTTTGAAGCGCCGCAAAGGTAATTGTAAAATGATTGGAAAAGTTCTAAAGTTTTCGGGCGGGGAGTACTGCGGTGCGGCCCGGGCAAGGCAGGCGCAAAATCGTTACTGAAGCCGCATTCCGGGCCTCCTGAAACACAAAACCCAAAACCAGAAACTCAAAGTAAAAACCCTATCTTTGCCAACTCTAAAAAAATCAACAGTACAATGAGACCATTGGTTAGCCTATTTACCGGTCTGCTGATCCTGATATCCCTTTACCAGCTTTCCTTTACCTGGTTTGTAAACCGTCATGAAAAGGAAATGGAGGCTAAAGCCACCCAGCTTGTCAAACAAAACTATCTTGCTGCCGCGCAGAAATATCCCAACGATAAAGATGCACAGGCATTATACCAGGATACTCTTGACCAGCTAAAGAGCAAGTACCTCGACAGCCTGCTGGAAGCAACCCGTGACAAGAAGATCACCTGGTGGGGACATACGTACCAGAAGGCGAAGGAAAGTGAACTGCTCCTGGGTCTTGACCTGCAGGGCGGTATCAACGTTACTTTGGATATTGCGCTGGACGGACTGATCCGCGGCCTGTCCAACAACCCCAAAGACCCGCAGTTGGTAAAAGCCCTTGAGGAAGCACAACGCCGCAAACTGAACAGCGATCAAAACTTCATAGACCTTTTTGCCGCCGCTTTCCGCGATGTAAATCCCGGCGCCAAACTGGCCCCCCATTTTGCCAATACCAACCGGAACAACCTGGGCATTACCGCCAGCGATGCTGCCGTGATACGCTGGATCCACGAACAGGGTGCGGCTGCCATGTCGCAGACCTTCCAGGTGCTCCGTAAGCGTATCGACAAATTCGGCGTAGCGCAGCCCAATATCAGCCTCGACGAAAGCAAAGGTATCATCACTGTTGAACTGGCAGGCGCCCGCGACCCTGAGCGGGTAAGGAGATATTTGCAGTCTACCGCCAACCTCCAGTTCTGGGAAGTATATACACTGGAAGAACTTGCCCAAAGCTATCAGAATGCTGACCGTGCGTTGGATGAATACCTGAAAAGCCAGAACAAACAGGATTCCGCCCGTACTGATTCCAGCGCGGCTGCCAGCGATTCACTGGCTGCCGGCAACCCCTTGTTTGCCGTACTGCAGCCGGAACAACCTGTTCAGGACCCGCAAACGGGCCGCATTGTTTATCCCTCCTTCCTGGGATGGGCACGCCTGAGCGACACCCCGCTGGTAAACAAATACCTTTCTATTCCCGCCGTTCGCAGCAAATTCCCGGCTAATGCCAAATTCCTCTGGGGCAAGCAGGAACGCGACAAGGATGGCCGCCTGATCCCGCAATTGAGGCTCTACGCTATTAAAACCATACCCGGAAAAGAGGGCGCTGAACTGGAAGGCGATGCCATAGAAAATGCTTACCAGGACTTCGACCCCATTACGAATGAGGTAACGGTAGCCATGACCATGAATCCATCCGGTGCACGCATCTGGGCCAATATGACCGGACGGAATGTGAACAGGTCGATTGCCATTGTACTGGACGATATTGTTTATACCGCCCCCAACGTTATTCAACGTATTGAAGGCGGTCATTCCCGCATTACTATGGGCAAAGGCGATAAAAACCGCCAGCTGGTGGTAGAAGAAGCCAAAGACATTGCCAACATCCTGAAAGCCGGTAAACTCGATGCGCCCGCAGTGATTGTACAGGAACAGGTGGTAGGCGCTACGCTGGGCAATGAAGCCATTAACGGCGGTATGATGGCATTCGGATTGTCCTTTGGGGTAATCTTCATCCTGATGCTGTTATATTACAATTCCGGCGGTATGGTGGCCAACATTGCCCTGATCCTCAACCTGCTGTTTACCATAGGCATACTCAGCGCCCTGGGCGCTACCCTTACAGCCCCCGGAATTGCCGGTCTGGTGCTCACCATTGGTATGGCTGTTGACACCAACGTACTTATTTTCGAACGTATCAAGGATGAACTGGCCAGGGGCAGTTCACACCTCAACGCAATAAAACTGGGCTACCGCCGTTCACTGCCTCCCGTACTGGACGGTCACCTCACCTCACTGCTTACCGCCATTATCCTGTTTATCTATGGTCTGGGACCGGTATTGGGCTTTGCCACCACGCAGATTCTCGGTTTGCTGCTGAGCATGTTCTGCGGCATCCTGGTATCGCGCCTGATCACTGATATCTATACCACTAAGGACAGGCATTTAAAATACTTCACCAATATTTCGAAACGCATTTTCCAGCACGCCAACTATGATTTCGTTAAGTACCGCAAAATAGCTTATCCTGTTTCCTTTGCGGTGCTGGCGCTGGGTATTGCTTCGTTCTTCAACGGTTTTGATTACGGTGTGGAATTTGAGGGTGGCAGAAGTTATATTGTAGACTTCAAGAAACCGGTAAATGCCGACGAAGTTCGTGAAGCACTGGACAAAACATTTGGCAGGTCGCCCATCGTAAAAACATACGGCACTGCCAACCAGCTCGACATTACCACCGATTACCGCATTGAGGAACAAGGTCCGGCAGTGGATTCAGCGGTAATGAATGTATTGTATACCGGGTTGAAGCCCTTCCTGCCCGAAGGAACCACGGCAGAAGAATTTGCTACCACCAAGTTTGTTGCAGGTACCAAAAAGGTTGACCCCACCATTTCCGACGACCTCGTAGCAGGCGCCAAATGGGCCACCTTCTGGTCGCTGCTGGTGATTGCCTTGTATATCTTCCTGCGCTTCCGCGACTTCCGGTACTCCATAGGTACCATTGTGTCGCTGTTGCACGACGTAATGGTTACCCTGATCACCTTCTCGTTCCTGCGGCATGTGGTGCCCTTCCCGCTGGAAATAGACCAGCACTTCATTGCCGCCATCCTCACGGTTATTGGTTTCTCCATGAACGATACCGTGGTGGTATACGACCGTATCAGGGAAAACAGCCGGTTGATGAAAAATGCTGATAAGGCAACCATCATCAACAAAGCGATCAATGAAACCCTCAGCCGTACAATTATGACGTCACTGACGGTATTCCTCACTATCCTCATCCTCTTCCTGGTGGGTGGTGAAGTGACCCGTGGATTTGCATTTGCCATGCTGATCGGTGTGATTGTAGGTTGTTATTCGTCAATATTTGTGGCTGCCCCGATCCTGGTGGATTTCGCCAAAAACAAACCTTTGGGCGATACGGAAGAACCGACAGCCGCAGACCGGTTGAAGAAGAAACCGGCACTTACCAAATAGCAGTGAATTCAGCTATTGCTGCAATAAATCAAAGCCCGGAGGAATCATCCGGGCTTTTTTGCTGCAAGCCGGTTTGAATCCGGAAAAAGGTTTCCTTCCCATTGCGCGGCCAGCCGGTTCACTACCGATAATTTTATTTCGGCGTGGATTGATTTTTTCATTATATTAAGACTACTTCCCCCTGCTTATATGACTTTAACGGCCGAAAACATATTGCTGCTGGGATCATTGATGCTCATCGTTAGCATCGTGGTGAGCAAAACTTCTGCCCGTACAGGAGTGCCCACCGCCCTGCTGTTCCTTACCGTGGGCATGTTGGCCGGGGCAGACGGCATCGGTGGGATTTATTTTTATGACCCTGCCGCGGCCCAAATGATTGGCGTGGTGGCCCTGAACTTTATCCTGTTTTCGGGCGGTATGGACACCAAACGCGAAAGCGTACAACCCATACTGTGGAAAGGGGTGGCCTTATCAACAGTAGGCGTATTGCTCACTGCTGCTATACTGGGCTATGCCATTTATCTCCTGACTGATTTTACCTTACTGGAGGGTATGCTGCTCGGTTCCATCGTTTCTTCTACCGATGCGGCGGCCGTGTTTTCCATATTGCGCGCAAGAAATGTAGGCTTGAAGCGCAATCTGCGCCCCTTACTGGAACTGGAAAGCGGCAGCAACGACCCGATGGCCTATATTCTTACCATTACGTTCACCTATGTGTTGGCGCATGGACCGGAAACCACCTGGTGGATGCAGGTGATCAAATTTCTCATCCAGATGTCGCTGGGCGCCCTGCTCGGATTTGCATTCGGCAAGGGTATAACGTGGGTTATCAACCGAATCAAGCTGGATACGGAAGGTTTGTACCCGGTATTGCTCATGGCGTTTGTTTTTCTCACCTTCGCCTTCACCGATTTTGTTGGTGGCAATGGTTTTCTGGCGGTATACCTGGCGGGCATCGTATTGGGCAATACCGAATTCATTCATAAAAAAGGGCTCATCAAATTTTACGATGGACAGGCCTGGCTTATGCAGGTGATCCTGTTCCTTACCCTTGGATTATTGGTGTTCCCATCTGAAATGTTGTCTTTGTCCGGCATCGGCATCATCATTTCCCTTACACTCATTTTCGTTGCCCGCCCGCTGGCAGTATTCCTTACGCTGGCATTCTTTAAAATGGGATTACGCGAGAAACTATTTATTTCCTGGGTAGGGCTGCGCGGCGCCGTACCCATTGTATTTGCCACCTACCCGGTGCTGGCAGGCGTGGCCAAGGGAAATATGATTTTCAACATCGTGTTTTTTATTTCTGTATCGTCGGTATTGCTGCAGGGCTCTACCCTTGCCCGTATTGCAAAATGGCTGAAGCTGACCGTGCCGGAAAGGATCAGGCGGCGTTCTCCCCACGACCTGGAACTGGAAGATGATGGTTTGCGGTCGGAACTGACGGAAATTGAAATCCCGGAAAATAGCGCTATCACCGATAAACCTGTTGTAACCCTGAAGTTGCCCGCTTCGGCCACCATTGTGATGCTGCACCGCAACAACAGGTACATCATACCCGATGGCGCCACCCGTTTGCAGGAAGGCGACAAACTCTATATACTCGCAGGAAACAAATTAGACGCAGCCCAGGCAGCGCTCCTGCTTACGGCAGAAACGGAACCGGAAGAACAACAGTCGGAAGCAGCTACGGATGCGGAATCGTGAAAGTAAAACCCGGATGTTTAAATAGCGAATGAAGAACCGCAGCCGCAACTTTTGCTGGCATTGGGATTATTAAAGGTAAATCCGCGCGCATTCAGTCCATCCTGCCAGTCTATTTCCATACCCATCAGGTAAATGCCGTGCGCCGGATTCATGATAAAGCGGAGCCCTTTGTATTCATACAGCTCATCGGTATCCTGTTTGTCATCAAACCCCAGCACATACGACAGTCCTGAGCAGCCTCCACCTTTTACCCCTACGCGGAGCAATTTGCCTGCATTGGCGCTATCCATTTCCTGTAAACGACGGATTTCGCGAAGGGCGCCTTCTGTAAAACTTACCGGAGCAGTTGAAATTGTTTCCATAAGAGGCAAAGTTACAAAGCATTCGCGGAACGGGTAAATACCGCTCCCGGCCATCACGGTTTACTATGAACTCAGCTTGTAAAACACTATTTTTGCTGCTCTTAACTACTACCCGATGTCGCTCACAACTACCGAGTTACTCATTTCCCTCGCCATTGCCCTGGTGCTTGGCGGTTCACTGGCTTACCTGTTCTGGAAACAAAGGAAAGAAGCAAGGAATATTGAACGGGCCCGCGAAAACAAACTGAACCAGGAAGCAGCCATTGATGCCGGTACCCGCCAGCTGCAACTGCAGGCCTATGAACGCCTGATCCTGCTGGTAGACCGCATTGCGTTGCCCAACCTGATCAGCAGGGTAAACCAGCAGGGACTGAGCGCACGGGAAATGCAGGCATTGCTGGTGCAAACCATCAAACAGGAATTTGAATACAATGTTACGCAGCAGATTTATGTAACCCAGGAATCGTGGGACGCAGTGCGTAACCTGAAAGACCAGAACCTCCTGATCATAAACCAGATCAGTTCCTATCTGCCCGAAGAAGCTACCGGGCAGGACCTTAACCGCAGTATACTGGAGATGCTGATGCAATCGCCCAAAGCATCTTTGCACAATGTAGTGGCCGATGTGTTGAGCTTCGAAGCAAAGAAGTTGATGAAGTGAGGTATGGCTGGCAACATACCCGGGAATGCTGGTGCTATTGGCGATAGCATTTCTTTATTTGAGGCGAAGACATTCATGAAGTGACCGAAACCTGGCAATAAACAAGTGCCGGCGCCCTCGGTGTTGGCAGAAAATCCTTTACGTGGGTATGGCTTCCGGGGTTGCATAAACACGCGTCCGGTACCCTCGCAACCCGCCATTCAATTGATTTCGGCTATTCATAAATGCTTTGTCGCCTGTGCACCGTGTTTTTTACTGAACTCTTATCGCGTCATGTCAGAAAAAAAAATATTTACCGACAGCGGCATTGAAATCAAAACGGTATATGGTCCGTCTGACCTGCCTCCGATGTCCGCCGAAAAGCCGGGGGAATTTCCCTTTACCCGCGGCGTACAGGCCGATATGTACCGGGGCAAATTATGGACCATGCGCCAGTATGCCGGCTTTTCCACCGCAGAAGAAAGCAATAAACGTTACCATTATCTCCTTTCGCAGGGCGTAATGGGCCTGAGCGTGGCCTTTGACCTTCCTACACAGATTGGTTACGACAGCGATCATCCGCTGGCCGAGGGGGAAGTGGGCAAAGTAGGCGTTGCCATCGACAGCCTGGAAGATATGCAAACCCTGTTCAAAGGCATACAACTGGAACAGGTATCCACCTCCATGACCATCAATGCCACCGGATTCGTACTGCTGGCGTTGTATGTAGCGCTGGCCAAACAGCAGGGCGCCGATCTGAAAAAAATTTCCGGCACCATTCAAAATGATATATTGAAAGAATATGCGGCACGGGGCACCTATATTTATCCTCCCCGCCCTTCCATGCGCATCATTACCGATATTTTTGAATGGTGCAGCCAGGAGTTGCCCAAATGGAATACCATATCCATTTCAGGTTATCATATCAGGGAAGCGGGCAGCACGGCAGTGCAGGAAGTGGCCTTCACCCTTAGTAACGGCAAGGCCTATGTGAAAGCAGCATTGGAAAAAGGGCTCGACATCAATGTATTTGGAAAACGCCTGTCGTTCTTCTTCAATGCGCATAACAATTTGTTTGAAGAAGTGGCCAAATTCAGGGCCGCACGCCGCATGTGGGCAACCATGATGAAGGAAATGGGCGCTACCGATCCCAAAGCCATGATGCTGCGTTTTCATACCCAAACCGGCGGCAGCACGCTCACGGCACAACAACCGTTGAACAATATCAGTCGCGTTACCATACAAACCCTGGCCGCTGTGCTGGGTGGCACCCAGTCGCTCCACACCAATGGCTACGACGAAGCCCTCAGCCTGCCTACTGAAGAGGCTGCGCGGATAGCACTGCGCACGCAGCAGATAGCCGCCTATGAAAGCGGCATAGCCGACACGGCCGATCCCCTGGCCGGTTCTTACCTGGTAGAATCCCTTACCAGCGAAATAGAAAAACGGGCTTTTGAACTCATTGCACAAATTGATGCGCTGGGAGGCAGCGTGGCCGCCATCGAGCAGGGATTCATCCAGGACGCCATTGCCAGAAGTTCGTATGAATATCAACGTAAGATAGAGACCGGAGAAAAGATTATTGTAGGCGTAAACAAATTCCAGGTAGAAGAAAAAGATACCACGCCCGTATTGAAGGTAGATGATTCCATACGTCATATGCAGGCCCAACGGCTGGCGGCGCTGCGTAGCAGGCGCAACAATGAACGGTGTGCCCAATCGCTGCAAACCCTGGCCGATAAAGCAGTCAGCGGCGAAAACATCATGCCGGCCGTCATTGCTGCCGTTGAAAACTTTTGCACCCTGGGAGAAATTGCCGATACGCTGCGGAAGATTTTTGGAGAACACAAATAATGAGCTGAAGTGCCGCTTGTTCCAACAATAGTTACCACCGAAACAGCATTGCAGGATATCCTTCGCCTGCAACAGTTGAACCTGAAGCAACATGTAGCGCCGGAAGAAAGAAAGGAACAGGGTTTCCTCACGGTGCAACACACCCTGGAGATGCTGCAACTGATGCACAGGGAGGCGCCCAGTATTATTGTAAAAGACGGGAATGAACTGGCAGGTTATGCGTTAACCATGCTCCGCTCCTGCCGTCAACTGATCCCTACGCTGGAACCGATGTTCCATGCATTTGACCGGCTGACCTGGAAGGGAAAACCCTTGAATGATTATGCCTATTATGCCATGGGACAAATTTGCGTGGCGAAGCAATACCGCGGCATGGGCGTATTTGATCTGTTGTATCAACACCATCGCACCACATATCAATCCCGGTACGATTTTATCATAACAGAAGTTTCCACCAGCAATACCCGCTCCCTGCGGGCGCACGAACGGGTTGGCTTCACCACCATTCATACCTACCGCGATGCCCTTGATGAATGGGCAGTGGTATTGTGGGCGTGGTAGTTAAGTGTTCGCATAACACACATCGACTGGCTGTACCCCCATTCAAAAATTTTCAATACATTCAATTACAAAACAACCAAAATGGGGGAACGACTGCAACGATTTACCATCGCCTGCCTGTTACTGACCGCAGGCATAGCCGGTTATGCACAAAAATCACCAACCGCAGCAGAGAAAAAAATCCACGCGCTCATCGAGCAAAAATCAAAAGCGCTATTGCCCAAAGTGATTGCATGGCGCCGGCACATTCATCAACATCCTGAATTATCCAACCGGGAATTCAAAACAGCCGCCTACATAGCGGACCATCTTCGCAAACTGGGACTGGAAGTGCAAACAGGTATTGCCAAAACCGGCGTGGTAGGCATTCTGCGCGGCGGCAAGCCCGGCCCGGTAGTGGCATTGCGCGCCGATATGGACGCCTTGCCGGTGGAAGAACGCGTAAACATTCCTTTCAAATCAACGGTAAGGGCTGAATACCTGGGAGATACCGTGCCGGTAATGCATGCCTGTGGTCATGATACGCATGTGGCCATGCTGATGGGCGCAGCAGAAGTGCTGGCTGCCATCAAAAATGAAGTGCCGGGCACTGTAAAATTTATTTTCCAGCCGGCCGAAGAAGGACCTCCCGGCGATGAAGAAGGCGGCGCGCCACTGATGATCAAAGAAGGTGTGATGGAAAATCCCACAGTGGATGTGGTATTCGGCATGCATATCCAGGCCGATGTTGAAGTAGGCAAGTTCGAATACAAACCCGGCGCCTTCATGGCTTCCAGTGATTGGTTTACCATTAAGGTGAAAGGGAAGCAATCGCACGGATCGCAACCGTGGAAGGGAGTGGACCCCATTGTTGTTTCTACAGCAATTATCAATGCGCTGCAAACCATCGTAAGCCGTCAGTCGGAACTAACGAAAGCGCCGGTGGTGATTACGGTAGGAAAATTTCACAGCGGCGTTCGTCCCAATATCATCCCGGAAGAAGCCATATTGGAAGGCACCATTCGTACGCTTGACAGTCGCATGCAACAGGAAACCCATGAGCACATTCGCAAAGTGGCAACCACCATTGCCGAAGCCATGGGCGCTACCGCGGAAGTAACCATCGATACCAAAACGCTTGTTACCTATAATGATCCTGAGCTGGTGAAAAAAATGTTGCCTAGTTTGGAAAAAGTAGCTGGCAAAGAAAATGTGAGCGAGCGGGCGTGGACAACCGGCGCCGAAGATTTCTCTTTCTTTGGCGAAAAGGCCCCTGCCTTTTTCTTTTACATAGGCGGCAGGCCCTCCGGCACCGATCGCAGGCAAGCGCCGCCCCATCATACGCCCGATTTTTATGTGGACGATAGCAGGCTGGATGTGGGGGTAAAAATGTTTTGTACGCTGGTGTTTGATTATAATAGCGTTCACAAGACGCAGGTGCCTAACCAGGGGCTATAACAATAAGCTATACAACAAGTCGCCACTTCCTGGCGCATCCAGCTGTAAACTCATCCCCCGCTGGGGGCGCCAAACTTAATATAGCAACAATGTCGCATGGATGGGGGTGGTCGGCAAAAGCTGATACATCATCGGCTCTGATGCTGCACCTTTGCCCACGTATCTTTCAACGTAACCGTCCGGTTAAACACCAACTTCTCTTCCGATGCATCCTTATCAAGACAGAAATACCCTTTGCGCAGAAACTGGTAGCGGTCATGGAAACGCGCTTTGGCCAGCTCGGGTTCTGCTACGGCATTGGAGATGACTTGCAATGAATCGGGGTTGATATAATCCTTAAAATCACCTTCTGCGTTGGACAGGTCTTCTACCTTGAACAACCGGTCGTACAAACGCACTTCCACCGGTATACCATGCCCCACACTTACCCAATGCAGCGTGCCCTTTACATGAATGCCCGAAGTGTCGGCGCCGCTCTTGCTTTCGGGAATGTAAGTGCAACGCAGTTCCGTGATGTTGCCGGACGCATCTTTGATCACCTCATCACAACGGATAATATAGGCGCTCTTCAACCGCACCATCTGACCGGGCGCCAGGCGGAAGAATTTTTTGGGCGGATTTTCCATGAAATCTTCCCGTTCAATATACAGCTCGCGACTGAAAGGCACTTCGCGATAGCTGGTATTGGGGTCTTCGGGATTGTCTTCACTGCGCAACAGTTCCACCTGGTCTTCGGGGTAATTGGTAATAACGATCTTCAGCGGATCGAATACCACCATCCTGCGCAGCGCAATTTTGTTCAGGTGTTCGCGCACGCAAAACTCCAGCAGCGATACATCAATGAGGTTATCTCTTTTTGCCACGCCGATCCGTTCGCAGAAATCCCGGATGGATTCAGGCGTAAACCCTCTGCGCCGGAGCCCACTGATGGTAGGCATGCGCGGATCATCCCAACCTTCCACATATTTCTCATTCACCAGCTGCAACAACTTCCGTTTGCTCATCACCGTATAACTCAGATTCAGTCGCGCGAATTCATATTGGCGGGAAGGAAAAATTTCCAGTTTTTCGATGAACCAGTCGTACAAAGGCCGGTGCGGAATAAACTCCAGCGTACAGATAGAGTGCGTTATTCGCTCGATGGAATCGCACTGACCATGAGCGAAGTCGTACATCGGGTAAATGCACCATTTATTGCCGGTACGATGGTGATGCGCGTGTTTGATGCGGTACATAACGGGGTCGCGCATATGCATATTGGGCGAAGCCATATCGATTTTGGCACGCAGCACCCGCTCGCCGTCTTTGTATTTGCCGGCGCGCATGTTTTCGAACAATTCCAGGTTTTCCTCCACGCTCCTGTTACGGTAAGGGCTTTCCTTACCGGGAGTGGTAGGCGTTCCTTTCATTTCGGCAATCTGTTCACTGGTGGAATCGTCTACATAGGCCAGTCCCTTTTTGATAAGGGTGATGGCAAACTGGTATAATTGTTCAAAATAATCAGAAGCATAAAATTCATTGGCCCATTGAAAGCCCAGCCATTGTACGTCGGCCTTGATGCTTTCCACATACTCCGTTTCTTCCGTTACAGGATTGGTATCATCAAACCGCAGGTTGGTTTTGCCGCCAAACTTTTGGGCCAGGCCGAAGTTGAGGCAAATACTCTTCGCGTGGCCTATATGCAAATAGCCATTGGGCTCGGGCGGAAAGCGGGTAACGATGGACTGGTGCTTGCCCGTGCGTAAATCCTCGCGAATGATCTCCTCGATAAAGTTTTGCGTCTTCTCTTCCGTATGTTTTGTTTCAGTCATATATAAGCCAGATGCTTGAACCTGCGAATTTACGAACTATTGGCGATCGGAGATCATACCTGCTTACCGCCAATGCCTGCCCGGTAAAAGGAAAGGTTCCCCTTCCAAAGGGGAACCCTTCCGGCAATAACCCAACTATGGCAAAAAGTATGGTGGTCAGTTCCGGACCGCTTTCACGTACGTTTCCTGTACAATGCGCGCTTCGGCCGTTATTTCAAACTGATGCTCTTCCTTCGTGCCCGGCTTGCGGATGATCACTAATAGCCGTTCATGCGCGCCCGGCGCCTGGAAAATGCGGGAAAATTTGCGGTGAGAAAAAAACTGCCGGTACAGGGTTTCTCCATTCTCCCCTTGTATGATCACGTAGAACCGGCCACCATCCTGGTTGTCGTACCGGACCTGGAAAAAGGTGTCATCGTCAACCCGCTTGAGAAACTTTACCTCCACACCGGTATCAGCAGCAACCTGTTGGGCATTAACCGACAACACGGCACAGAACAGCCCGATCAATAATAAAATTCCATTGCGTAAAGCTGAAGCGAATGAGGGTAGATGCTGCAGTTTTGTTTCCATATAGATTGTTTTTTTTGACAATAGCTATAATGGAAGCAAGTCGTTTGAAGTAAGCAAGTCGCTGGTATGACAAGCCCGGAGGCAAGCAGCTATGTAGTATAGGGAGTGCTGAGGAAGGATTCAATCATTAATTCCAAAAGTACAAAAAGGTAACCTGAAAAATAACAGTGCAGGTAGAATTAATAATTACTTAATATCAACTGCTGTGCACCTCAGCGTTTCAGCAACCGGTTTTGCAGGAGTTGCTGCATCACATTTTCCCGTTCGCTGCGACTGATAGGTATCTGGTGTTGGCCGATACGTATATCATTGCCATCTATGCTTTCTACCCTTGCCGCCGATACGATAAAGGATTTGTGCGTGCGAATAAACCGGCTGGCAGGCAGATGTTCTTCAATACTGCGGAAAGTAAGGTAAGTGATGTATTTTTTATCTACGGTATGAACGGCCACATAGTTTTGGAGCGCCTCTACAAACAGGATATCATCGTAACTGATCTTTACCAGTTTGTTATCGCATTTGACAAAAAAATAGTCCGGTTCTGCTGAAGTTGCAACCTGTGCCGAAGCCGGCTGTTCTTGGTGGCTCCTGGCCTTTAGCACAGCTTTCCAGAATCGTTATCGATCAGAAAATAAATACCATTGAGGGAGCTGAACAGGAAATGCGGGTTGATCTGCGATCGCAAAAAATTCAATTCTGCCTCCGCTTTTTCCCTGGCCAGTTCGCCCATACGCCGCTGCGTTTTGGCATAATCGGCCAGCAATTTGAAGGCAGCGCCGGTGGTAACAAGTAAAAAATGAGGAATAACGTTATCGTATATGCGCTGTTTCCACCTGCCTGTTATGTTAATGGTACTGAGGTCCAGCAGCTCCAGTTCAAGGAACAATTTGCCGATGCTGCCTGCCAAGATCACGAGCAGGTAAACGACGGCAAACAGCGCATACTTTTTCCTGTACAGCAGACCGGGTATGAGCAGGTAATTGGTAATACAGACGAGCAGCGCCAGGTCGGCCACTTTTACAAAAGTGATCCACCAGGCTACGGCGGCGGGATAGTCCTGGTAACGGAAATAATGCCATCCCAGGAACAGCAATGCCCACAGAGGAACGAGATGCAATTTGTAGCGGAGGATGAAGGGCGCCACTTTCATACTGTAATTTAACAATACCCAATGGAGCGGGCGGGCCGGCTACATGAAAGGAATGTTTTGCGTGATGAACTGCAACCGAAGAAAGAAGAAAAAAAATGCAGCAGCGCGGAGGCAATGGCATTATAACTTTCAGGCCTTAATACAAAGACAAGCCATTTAAAAAATCGGAAAGGCATATTTATTTAGGTATGAACATTCCTGATTATTATCAAGGCGCGCAGTAGCACAAAGATTTTCCCAGTGTTATTTCGTCTTGTTGCGGTTGAACACAAAAAAATAAGAGCTGTAGACACAGCTCTTAAACCATTAATCAATAACCTATGAAAAACACTATTTAATTACCGATTCAAAAGTATAAATCAAACCGCTGGCCGTATAATCTATTCGATGTTTGAAAGCCATTTTCCGACGAAACTCCCAAAGCAACCGATAAACCATCAGGAGCGGGCCCCGAACAACAGACTGCCCACCCGCACCATATTGGCGCCCACCTCTATAGCGATTTGATAATCACTGCTCATACCCATAGAAAGAATTTGCAGGGTGTTTCCCCCCTGAGTATCTTTCATTTCGCTGAAAAGCCCTTCGAGGAACGTAAATTCCCTACGTACCTGCTGCATATCGTCGGTAAAAGTGGCCATACCCATCAGTCCTACCACGGCTACGTTTTGCAATTGGTCCATTGAATGGTATTTCTGTACATCGGCGAGGATTTCGCGGAGTTCATCGGGGCTGAAACCGAATTTGGTTTCTTCTTCAGCAATATGCACCTGCAACAGGCATTGGATAATGCGGTTGTGTTTGCGCGCCTGTTTGTCTATTTCAAGGAGTAATTTCAGGCTGTCTACGCTGTGAATAAGGTGTACAAAGGGGGCAATGTATTTCACCTTATTGGTCTGCAAATGGCCTATAAAATGCCAGCGGATATCGTCCGGAGCGGCCAGTTGCTTTTCAATGAGCTCCTGCACATAATTTTCCCCAAAATCGCGATGGCCGAGTTCGTATAATTCCTTGATGTCTTCAACAGGCTTTGATTTGCTGACGGCCACCAGGGTAACGTTGCGTGGGGCCAGTTCATTCATTAAGTTCCGGTATGCTTCTTTGTTGACCATGGTAATAAAGGGAAATCGGGCGAAGATATTAGTTGAAAATTGCAAATATGCAAATTTTGGCCCTAAGTGGGGGGAGAGAGTGCACTATGTCTCACGGATGGGGTGGTCCCTCCCCCATCACTTCAATATCTCCCTGCTAATTACAATACGCTGCACCTCACTCGTACCTTCATAAATCTGCGTAATCTTCGCATCGCGCATCAGCCTCTCCACATGGTATTCTTTTACATAACCATACCCACCGTGGATTTGTACGGCTTCTACCGAACACCACATCGCCGTTTCACTGGCATACACTTTTGCCATGGAAGAACTGAGGCCATAATCCAATCCCTGGTCTCTCTCCCAGGCAGCTTTGAAACATAAGAGACGGGCAGCTTCTATGCGGGTGGCCATATCAGCCAGTTTGAACTGGATGGCCTGATGATTACAGATTTCCTTGCCGAATGCTTTTCTTTCTTTCGAATATTTCAATGCCAGTTCATAGGAACCGCTGGCTATACCCAGCGCCTGCGAAGCAATACCAATCCGGCCGCCGGCCAGCGTTTTCATGGCAAACTTGAATCCAAATCCATCCTCACCGATGCGATTCGCTTTCGGCACTTTTACATCGTTGAAAAGAATGGTGTGCGTATCACTGCCCCGGATACCCAGTTTGTTTTCCTTGGCGCCAACCGTTACACCGGGCCAGTTTTTCTCTACGATGAACGCATTGATGCCTTTACTGCCTTTAGAAGGATCGCTTTGCGCCATTACGATATATACTGAAGCAGAAGAACCATTGGTGATCCAGTTCTTGGTGCCGTTGAGGAGATAATAATCACCTTTATCTTCGGCAGTAGTACGCTGCGAAGTAGCATCGCTGCCCGCTTCGGGTTCGCTCAACAAAAATGCGCCGATATAGAGTTCTCCGTCGCGGCGGCCCTGCGCCAGCGGCACGAGGTATTTTTGCTTCTGCTCTTCGCTGCCAAACTTCTCCAGTCCCCAGCACACCAGGCTGTTGTTAACGCTCATACATACGCTCACACTTGCGTCTACTTTACTGATTTCTTCCATTGCCAGCACATAACTGATGGTGTCCATACCGCTGCCACCGTATTTGGGATCGGTCATCATGCCCAAAAAGCCGAGTTCGGCCAGCTTCATGATTTGCTGATAGGGAAATTTCTGGTGTTCGTCACGCTCAATAACGCCGGGCAGACATTCGTTTTGTGCAAAGTCCCTGGCGGCATCGCGGATCATTTTCTGTTCTTCGCTTAATTGAAATAACATAGCCCAATGTTTTGTTTTTCTGCGGATGGAGCGCAAATATAATAGAACGACGCGAAAACTAACAATTGTTTGTATGGGTTTTTTAGCCCACAGGGTAATGTTTGAGGGAAATTTATAAGGGGAAGAAACGGGTAGTTGCAACAGGGATTTCCGCGTCAGGCTCATCCCAAAAAAGGGAAAGCAACCGGCCACTTTCCCCGGTTGCTAATTCCCATGGTTTTTCAAGCAGCAGCGAAAAAAATTCAGCACATGGCTTGTGCTTTCGGAAACAGTACATAATTCTCCAGGTGTACGTGCTGATGCAAATCTTCTTCAAATGCCTTCAGTTCTGCCAGGCTTAACCGAAAAGTAGTGCAGGCAATTTCCGGCGGGATATAGTTTTGCGTTAACCGGCGAATGTCGGCCATCCAGTTACCCACCTGTTCATGCTCTGCTTCCATTACCTGTATCGGCTGACTGAAAAAGCCCGCAAAAGGCACAGCGGGGGCAGCATTATTTTTCGCCGCTTCAATCTGGCGGATCGCGGGGAATAAAACACGTTCTTCTTTTTCCATATGGCTCAGCATTTCTGCTTCAACCATTTTGAACAACTGCAATACCTGTAACATCCAGGGAAAGCGTTCGCCGTGTTTGGTGACCACCCTTTCCACATGCGCATTGATCACAGGTATCGATTGCCGCACATAACCGTGGTGCTTCTGTTCAATGTAATCGGCCAGTTGCGTTGCCGTCATGTTATTGAATGGTTGCTCCCCTCCCGTTTGATCGGTAAAATCCAATTGGTCCAGTTCTGCCGTTACCAGTTCAGGAGCTATGCCTTTATCGTTGCAGGCCTCCTGCAATGTTTGTTTGCCGCGACAACAATAATCCAGCCCGTATTTTTCCAGTATGGCGGCTGCCTGGTGGTGTTGCATCACAAGGGCAGCCAGTGGTTGTTCCTGTACATTCATATCTTTTGCTTTTTACAAAATTCCCCAACTGCATACAGTGATTATATGCGTGTAATCACAACTGTCAAAGATTAGCACAAGGCATGACAAACATCAGTTCCCGCAACCGGTTAACTATGAGCAATAGCATAAAAAATGAAATCATAATCACAGGTAGCACGAATGCGGTCGTGGTTCTTTATTACAGATGATTGCTCCCGCTGACACCCTTCCATATCCGGATGGCTATAATTCGCTATCTTTGCGGCAACTTTTTATAACGATATGCTGATTGCCGCAAAAAAGCCTCTCCGTTACTACGCTTTTGCCGGAATATTGCTGCCGGTCAATTACTACATTCCCGATTAACGGGAACTATTAGCCTTTATCGTTATTGCATTCCGTTACTACTATTACGTCATTACTATATCCTATTATTATGAGCAGGAAAGACAAGAAAATAGTTCAGGTTACTTCAGAAATTGGCACCTTACGACGATTACTGGTACATAGTCCCGACAGCGGACTGGGCAAAGTGGTCCCTTCCAAAGCCCAGGACTGGCTATTTGAAGATATTGTGCACCTTGATACCATCAGGGGCAAAGAATACGATTACTATACCAAGATATTATTGTATTTCCTCGATCCCGACCGCATCAGGGGCAAACTGCACATAGTAGATGCGCCGGAAAACAAACGCAATTTTTACAAACCTGAAAAGCCGGAATTTTTCCGGTCCGACAAAGTGGTGGAACTGGAATGGCTGTTGGCTGAAATCCTGGACGACCAGGAGATCCGCCTGAAACTGGTGGCCTCGGTATGCGCCATCGAAGGTTGTTCCTACCACACGCAAACGAAATTGCTGGAACTGTCGCCGGTACAACTGGCCAAGGTCATCATCAGCGGAACGCTGGCAGAAGACACCATGCTCTTCCCTCCTATTCCCAACTTTATTTTTACCCGTGATATCGGCATTGTGATCAATGATTACATACTGCTGAACAAACCGGCCAAGAAAGCACGCAGTCGCGAAGCATTGCTGGCCAAATACATTTTTTTCAATCATCCCCTGTTTGAACAATACCGCGAAAATATTCTCGAAATACCCGACACCTATCACCATTTCCTCCTGCCCCGCGATGGCGACGACAAGAAAGTAACCCTGGAAGGCGGCGATGTAATGGTGGTGTCAAAAGATCATATCCTCGTAGGCATCAGCGAACGCACTACCATGGAAGCAGCGCATCAGGTAGTGAACATGCTGTTTGAAAAGAACATTGTAAAAAAGGTGACGGTGATACGCATTCCGCGCAAACGCGATTACATGCATATCGACACCATCTTCACACAGGTAAAACGCAACGTGTGGGTAATGCTCGGCACTTTCTCGCGTAAGGCACTGAAGCATGAAGACGCCGATGCCATTGAGCGTATACTCGACACCGGTAAAAAAGATGAAAAGATCCGCATTGTACAGTTCAGAAGAAAAGATCCGGAAAATCCGAAGTTCTTCGACAACCTCGAAGACCTGCTGATCGATATCAGTGAAAACGACCTGGGCTGCAAGGAAAAAGTAAAATTCATTTATTCCGGCAATAACCAGTTTCCATTCGATGCCCGCGAACAGTGGACAGACTCGTGTAATGTACTTGCTTTAAAAGAAGGCGTGGTGCTGGGCTATGATCGCAATGACAAAACCAATGAAGCATTTCGCAAGGCAGGTTTTACCATTGTGCACGCACAGGAAATGCTGGAACAGTTTGAAAGCGGTAAGCTGTTGCCCGAAGAAGTAGAAAATACGCTCATCCTCATTCCCTCTGCAGAACTTTCGCGCGCACGCGGAGGTTTTCATTGTATGAGTATGCCGTTGCTGAGGGATGAGATAAACTAGCACACCAACACCATGCAAACCACATCTCACATATTAATGATCCGCCCTGTCAATTTCGGCTTCAACGCCGAAACGGCGGTAAACAATGCGTTCCAGGTGGCAGGCTATGATGATGCCGCGCATGAAAAAGCGGCCAGGGAATTTGACCGGTTTGTGGAAGCGCTCCGCAGCAACGGGGTACAGGTAACCGTGGTGGAGGATACGCCACAGCCGCATACGCCCGACTCAGTTTTTCCCAATAACTGGATTTCGTTTCACCACGATGGCACCGTCATCCTCTACCCCATGTTTGCGGAAAACCGAAGGCAGGAACGAAAGCCGCACGTATTGGAACAACTCGCCGGCAAATTCGCCATCACACATACCATCGATCTTACCCGATACGAGCGGGAGCAACGCTTCCTCGAAGGCACGGGCAGTATGGTGCTTGACCGCGATCACCGCATAGCCTATGCATGCCTGTCGCCGCGCACCAGCAAGGAAGTACTGGAAGCATTCTGCCAGAAAATGAATTACCGGCCGGTAATTTTTACCGCCACTGACAGTAAGGGACGTCCCATCTATCACACCAATGTAATGATGTGCGTTGCTGACCGGTATGTGGTGATTTGTCTTGATTCCATTGCCGCAAAAAACGAAAGAGAAAATGTAATAGCGGTAATAAAAGAAACTGGTAAAGACGTGGTGCCAATCACCATGGAACAAATGAACCGCTTTGCAGGCAATATGTTGCAGGTGCACAACCAGCAGGGAGAAAAACTGTTGGTCATGTCGAGCCAGGCTTACGGCGCATTAACACCGGAACAGGTACGCCAGTTGGAATCGTACAACCGTATTGTGCATGCTCCGCTGGACACCATTGAAACCAACGGCGGCGGCAGCGCCCGTTGTATGATGGCAGAGGTTTTCCTGCCTGTTAAATAACAGCGCTGTTTCGGGTAACAAGCAGTAATCCTTCGCGAAAAGAAATGGGTTCATACCCCAGGTCACGCCGGGCTTTATCAATCTTGAAACCGGTTTTAGGCGGTCTGCGGCCTGGCTGTGTAAATGTAGAAGCATCTACGCGGGTGATCAGGGTGCTGTCCAGGTTAAGGTAAGCGGCCGTTTCCATCGCCATATCATAAGGCGTCAGCAGGTCTTTTCCGCTGAGATGATAAATGCCTTGTGCCTGTTTTGCAGCTATTAAGCCTATACCTCTTGCCAGATCTTCTACATAGGTGGGCGTGCGCCATTGATCGCATACCACCTTTACGGGTTTGCCCTGGACCAGGTTGTCGCGCACCCAGGTAATGATGTTCTGTCGTGTGCCCTGCAATACATTGCCATATACCAGGCAGGTGCGCACAATACTCCATGGAACATCGCTGGTTTGCACCATGGCTTCCGCCTGCATTTTGGTAAAGCCATAATAATTCACCGGGTTCAGGTCATCATCTTCCGCGTAATTGCCTTTTTCTCCGTCGAACACAAAATCGGTAGACACATAAATCACCTGTGTACCGGTTGCTTCGGCCGCCGTCAGCACATGGGCCGTGCCTGTCACATTTACGCGTTCGCATACAGCGGGATTCAGTTCACATTCGTCTACCTGCGTCATCGCAGCGGCATGGACCAATACATTGGGTCGGGCGTTACCAATGATGGTATGTACCTGCGTGGCATCGCATATGTCCATTTCATGGTAGGTATAGTGCGGATGTTGTGGCGCCAGGCGGTCCGGACCTTTACCGGTAGCGATTACCTTGTAATTTTGTTGCAGTAAATGGCGAACAAGATATTGTCCCAGCAAACCATTGGCACCGGTGATGAGGATCGTCATACTAAAAAATTAGCAGTTGTGGAAATGCGCAAATGTAAAACGCTTGGGTGGTTGATGGCTCAACTGCAGGTACCCTTTCATCAACCTGCCTGCAAATACCCTACTGTTCATGAAGACTATGGCAACCGTAAGCATTAACCTGTTACCGTAATTTTACATTTGTTAATTTGCTAATTTTCACATTAGCACATTGAACAAGCTTTGTCGAAACAAAACCTTATTTTTGCCCCTTCATTTTAAAAGATCAGCGTAATATTTTTGCAGATTATTATTGAAGAGCACTGAAATTTAAAAAAATTTAAATACAGGATAGACTTCATGGCAAAAAAGGTTTCCAAGATAGGCGTTCTGACTTCAGGAGGTGATTCTCCGGGCATGAATGCCGCCATTCGCGCCGTTGTAAGAACCGGAATTTATTATGGATTGGAAGTGTTTGGCATCATGCGTGGTTACAGCGGCATTATTGAAAATGATATCATTCCCATGCACTCCCGCAGCGTAGCCAATATCATTCAGCGCGGGGGCACTATTCTGAAAACAGCACGGTGTAAAGAGTTCCTCACCCCCGAAGGTCGCAAAAAGGCATACGATAACCTGAAAAAGCTCGGTATTGATGGCCTGGTGGTGATTGGTGGTGATGGCTCATTCCGGGGAGCCGATGTATTCAGCCGTGAATTTGATATTCCCTGTATCGGTTTACCGGGCACCATTGACAAAGACATAGCAGGCACAGACTTTACAATAGGATTTGATACGGCTGTGAACACTGCCGTGGAAGCGATTGACAAAATCAGGGACACCGCAGATGCTCACGACCGTTTGTTTATTATTGAAGTGATGGGCCGCGACGCCGGCTACATTGCCCTGCACAGTGGTATTGCTACCGGCGCCGAGCATATCCTGATCCCTGAACGGAAAACCGACATCGAAGAGCTGGTAGCTTCCTTGCAGGAAAAAGAAAGAAGAAAGAAATTAGTGAATATGGTAGTGGTGGCCGAAGGCGACGATTTTGGTGGCGCCAATGAAGTGGCCCGCCTGGTGAAAGAACGGATGCCGCAGGCCGATACCCGCGTATGTATTCTCGGACATATCCAGCGCGGCGGTTCCCCTACCTGCCTCGACAGGCTCATTGCCAGCAGAATGGGATATGCAGCCGTGGAATGTTTGCTCGAAGGACGGTTCAACGTAATGGTAGGTATTCTGAATAACAGGATGCACTATACGTTGCTGGAAAAAGCCGTGAAATCGAAGCAAAAGATCAGCGAAGAATGGATACGCATTGTAAAGATTCTCGCCAGCTGATCCCAAACTGTATTCGTACCAGCACCCAACCCGAAACAAGTAAATAGAAATATAGAAATCTGACCATGGCAAGAGATATCTCGAAATACACGTACAGCCAGATGGACAACCGCGCTGGCTATGCACACACCGCTCACAGAACAAAAATTGTAGCTACCGTAGGTCCTGCCTGTGACACTTATGAAAAACTGCTGGAACTCGTGAAAGCCGGTGTAAACATTTTCCGGCTCAATTTTTCACACGGTACACACGAAAACAAAAAGCAGATCATCGATTCCATCCGGCGCATCAACAAAAGCGAACCTTACAATATTTCCATCCTGGCCGACCTGCAGGGCCCCAAACTGCGCGTGGGCGATATAGAAAACGGCAGCCTGCTGATTGAACCGGGCGATATCCTCACTTTCACTTCCCGCGAAAAAGTAGTAGGCAACAAAGAAAAAATCTACGTTTCTTACCCCAACCTGCACGAAGATGTGGAAGTGGGCAACAAAATACTGATCGACGACGGCAAACTGGAAGTGGTAGTAACCGAAGTAACGAAAGAAGGCGATGTGAAGGTGAAGGTTACCTACGGCGGTGTGCTGCTGCCCAAAAAAGGCGTTAACCTGCCCGACACCAAAATATCACTGCCAGCCCTGACCGAAAAAGATATTGCCGACCTCGATTTCATCATCGAGCAGCAGCTTGACTGGGTAGCACTGAGCTTTGTACGCAAAGTAGACGATATAATTGACCTGAAAAGAAGACTGGCAGAACGCAAATCGAAAACCAAGGTGATTGCCAAAATAGAAATGCCTTCTGCCCTCCAGGACCTGCGCAATATCATTCTTGAATCGGATGGTGTGATGATTGCCCGCGGCGACCTGGGCGTGGAACTGCCCGTAGAGAAAGTGCCCATGGTTCAACGCGAAATCATCCGCAAATGCATTCACCGCGCCAAGCCGGTGATTGTGGCCACTCAGATGATGGAAAGCATGATCGACCGGATAAAACCCAACCGCAGCGAGATCACCGACGTGGCCAATGCCGTACTGGAAGGCGCCGATGCCGTGATGCTGAGCGCTGAAACCGCTACCGGCAAACATCCTGCCCTGGTAGTGGAAACCATGCGCAAGATCATCCTGGAAGTGGAACAAACAGAATATCGTTATAACCGCGAAGAAGACCTGAAACCCCAGCCGCATTCGCCCTCCTTTATGAGCGATGCCATTATCTATAATGCCTGTAAACTGGCCAGCGACGCCAATGCCGATGCCCTGATCGGTATGACGCAAAGCGGTTATACTGCGTTTGTATTGAGCAGTTACCGTCCCAAAGCGCCGCTGTATATTTTTACCAAGGAACCTACACTGGTGAACCAGCTGAGCCTGAGCTGGGGCGTACGCGCTTTCTTTTACGATGAAGAAGAAAGCCTGGACGATATCCTCTTCGACCAGATGCAGATCCTGAAAGAACGCGGGTTCATCAAATCCGGCGATGTGATCGTGAATACAGGCAGCACACCGGTACACCTGCACCTGCCCACAAACGTGTTGAAGATTACCAAAATGGAGTAAGATAAAAAAGACAATACAGTATATGAAAAATGCATCCTTCAGTGGATGCATTTTTCATTTAATTCATTTTGATTACTTCAAAATCCGCCCCCTTCACTTTGCCCAACTGCTGCAGTTCGCTGTTGTTCCATCGTTCATCAGGCGCGCCGGAGATATAGAAATTGCTGCCGATATCAGCGAGTATAATGCCGTATTTTTTCATGGCATTGAGAATAATCTGCACTTTGGGCGGGAAACTGCTAACATCAAAATCTTTCCTGAGCCGCAACCGTGCGCCAAATGGTAAGGAATATTCACCTCCGGTACTTTTTACCTTATGCCGTGCAGGCGATATATAGGCAGGCTTTACGTTGGGTTTGGTAAGCGTAAAGCGAATGGCATGATCAATTTCGCCCTTGAGGATTTCTTCATAACGCACCAGTCCGGCAAAAATAGGTAAACCGGCCGCATCGGCGCTGGTCCATCCGTCGGGGCGCAACGCATTGCTGGTAAGATCGAAGATGGCGCCTGACGATGCATACCAGCGGTTGTTTTTTACTTCGGCATTGTATAGCTCGTATAATTTCTTATTGTCTTTATCCACAGCAATCACATGTGCATCACCGTGACCATTGCCTTCAATGGGGGCATTGAGCGGAATGGCATACGGGCCGGGATCACTTTCGCTGCCATAATTATCGTCGTAGTCGTTGCCACGCCAGGTAACCGTATATTTTTGCTGGTCGCCACATACTACCACATAGGGTATGCCGATGGGTGAGCCTTCCCAGGTACCGCTGCCAAAATCGGCCTTTACAGCATAAGAACCTAAGTTAGCCATGATCAGCGCACTGTTCGGGTCTACCGGCGCCTGTGATATATCCGTATTCCAGGGGTTATCGGCAGGGAATACCTGGATGTTTTCTGCCAGTGCTTTGGAAACGATGCAGGAGCCGGCAGCGGTATTGCTACCGCCCCCTCCTCCACCGGAAGGATTATCTTCTTCACCAGGCAGGCCTTTGCCACCACCACTTTTCCTGCAGGCCAGTAAGGATGTGAACAACAACATTGCAAGGAGTGCTACCGAAACCGAAGGCATTCGTCGTAAGGTCTTCATAAGGATAACATTTTACGTCCCATTTTGGGCAAGAATCAGGCCAATGAGCGGATTCGGGATATCGTAAATATACGGTAGCAACAACGGAAAATCCGAACTGAATATGAATGCGCTCTCCGCCTATTGATACTGAATATAAACCGGCCGCGGTTTCAGTTTCAGCACTTCTTCGGGTGTTAGTATCCGTGAGTTAGGCTCCCGGAGATCATTTTTGTAGAATATCTTGAACCCGGTGAATTGCACCGGCTCACGATGTATGAAGGTGCGATAGGTATTGAATTTGCGCGCCTGGTGGCCCCATCCATCCATATCCATTACAATCTGTACTTCGGGGCGCAGCTTGATGTTTTTGTAATTGGTCACCATTGCCTGCGTAAAGCGATGCACCACCAGTATCTTGGGCGGCAAATTATTTTCCCTTACAATTTTTGCCAGGTATTCTGTGGTATAATTGATATCGGCCGCATCGAACGAACCGATCACTGATCCGGGTTTCTTACCTGTTTTCATGCTGAATTCCGGGTCAATGCCCAGGTGCACATGGGGCATTTTGAGGTATTTTTCAAATTCCGGGATTTCACTTTGCAGGGTGCTTAAGCCTACCTGCACGTCAATAAACACCAGTGCATTGATCTTTTCGGCCATGGCCAGCACCTTATCAATTTCCTTGAAAGGCATGCGCAGGCGGTATTTGCCGGCAGGGCCGGGATGTGCCTGTGCTGTAACAGCTATATAATGCAGGGCAGGTATTACTTCAGTGGTTGTATCGGCCGCATGCCATTTCTTTACTTCTTCCTGCAGTTTCTGCAGCATCTGGTCTTCGGGCAGTTCGCCCAGTATACCCATTTGTTTGGAATACAGGTTACCGTAATAGGCCACAATACGTTTAAAAGGCAGAATAGCGCCAGGCAACGGGTAATCGTGTTTTACAGGCCATTTGCCGGTAGTATCGCCATTCACCATCTGCTGCATTTTGGCGTTATACAGGGCCGTATCGAGCGTGGGTACGGGCGGAGGAGGCGGTGTCTGGTTCACATTATCGGTATCGCTACCGTTCAAAGCAATTTCAGTGTTGGCGGCACGCACGCTTCCTGAATTGCAGGAAGAAGAGACCAATCCGCTGGAAACAACTACTGTGGCAACCAATCCGCTCCAGAACAAAAATGCAGCGCGTTTCATAAGTTATCGTATTTAATGGGGGCACGCCATTTTCTGTTATAGCAACGTACCCAAAACTGTAACCCGTAAATATCGGCTAAATTGTTATAAACGTATGCAGTGTGAAAAATATTTTCACACGACGCGGCTTTAACAGTTGTGGAAAAAAGGTAACAAGCTGCACGGAATACCAGGACCCATAACTTAAAACATATCATTATGGGAACACTTCAACAGATTCGCCAATGGAGTCTTTCCCACCATCCACGGTGGTTTGTTGTGCTGCGCGTGGCGCTTGGACTGATTTTGTTTGTGCGCGGCATTTCGTTTATGAGCAATTTCAACCAGCTCACCTCCCTGTTGGAAAGCACCAAAATACTTACCGGTTCAGCCTGGATGGCCATTGTGATCACCTGGGCGCATTTGCTGGGCGGGTTCCTCATCATTATCGGACTGTTCACCCGGCTGGCCGCACTGGTGCAGTTACCCATATTGATTGGCGCCATCTTTTTCCTGAGCCTGCAACCCGGCTTCTATAATGTGGGCCGCGAATTGCCACTGGCCATCATTGCCCTGCTGCTGGTATTGCTGTTTTTACTCGAAGGCGGAGGGCCTATATCGCTGGATAATTTTTTCAGTAAGTATGAAGCGTAGTGCGGCATTATTCTCCTTCATAAATAACGCCCGATGTAGGCGTTTCATGCAATTCGATCCGGTGTAATGCCGGCAGGAGCGGCTTCAGTTGATTCCATATCCATACCGCGATCAGTTCACACGTGGGGTTCTCCAAACCGGGAATGTTGTTCATCACCTTATGGTCTAACTGCGCCACCACAGGTTTTACCATCTTTTTCAGCTCGGCAAAATCAATGATCCACCCCAACTGAGGGTCGGGTTTGCCTTGCAGCCATACGCGCAACCGGTACGTATGCCCGTGCATTTCGCGGCATTTATGTCCTTCCGGCACATGCGGCAGGAAATGCGCGGAATCAAAAGTGAATTCTTTGTAGAGAAGCATATGAAATTTGAGGGTTACGGGGTGCAAGATACAAGCTTACCGCTTATGGGTTACATGATACAAGTCACAGGTGGCAAATGACATTTGCCACCTGTGACTTGTACTGAACCTGTAACCCGAATTACGCCACCTTCCGGCGCTTCGATTGCCGCAACGCTTCCTCTATAGCTTTACTCAGGCCTTCGTAGGTGGGTTTGCCGGTGTACATTTCGTCATTTATAAAAAAGGCAGGCACATCGCGAACGCCGTGTTCCAGTCCTTCCAGCAGGTCGGCGCGAACGGTCCAGCCATAGGCCGAGTCTACCAGTTTGGGCAGGAAATTCTTATCCATTACGCCGGCCTCGCGGGCATACTGCTTCAGGCTCACGGCGCCCAGGTGTCGCTGGTTATGGAATAACAAGTCGTGCATTTCCCAGAATTTACCTTCCTGCGCAGCAGCTACCGCCGCCTCCGCAGCTTTCTGGGCATGCTGATGGATCTGAGTCAGGGGGAAATGGCGGTAATTGTACCGCAGTTTACCCTCATATTCTTCCAGCAGCTTTTTAACAATTTTATGCACTTTGGCACAGGTTACACTTTCATAATCACCATACTGTGTGAGGGCAACCGGTGCGTCCGGTTTTCCAATCCATACGCTCCTGGGTTCAATGATCTCTTTGTTTTTGTTTTCTTTTGCTGACATGATTGTTTACAACTACCTCCTGGTTCATTTACACATATACAAATAAAAACCGCTCTGGCTACAGGGGAAAGCAGAGCGGTCCTGGTTAGTCTTTTTAAGAATCTGTTATGTCTATAACAATTCCGTGACGGAAAGGTTGCGCATCGTGGCTACTTACTTCACCTTTTCCGGCGCTTCATTCCGGAACACCACCACGCCATCGAACACATCCACCAGCACAGGTTGCGATTTATCAATATCACCGGCCAGTATGCGTTTGCTCAGGGCGTTGACGATTTCCTTCTGGATGAGGCGTTTCAGCGGACGGGCGCCGAATTGCGGGTCAAAGCCCTGGTCGGCCAGGAACTCCAGCGTGTATTCGCTGAACCGGAGATCTATGCCGCTTTCGGCCACCATTTTCCGCAGGTTCTCCAGCTGGATGCGGATAACGCCCATGATCTCTTTTTTCAGCAGCGGCTGGAACATGATGATCTCATCCACCCGGTTCAGAAACTCCGGTCTAATGGTCTGTCGCAACAGGTTCATCACTTCCACCCGCGCTCTTTCCGTTACTTCTGCAATGTTCTGTTCGTTCACATCTTCAAAGGCTTCCTGTATGATATGACTGCCGATATTGCTGGTCATGATGATGATGGTGTTTTTGAAATTCACCACCCGGCCTTTGTTGTCTGTGAGGCGACCATCATCCAGCACCTGCAGCATGATGTTCCAGACATCCGGATGCGCCTTCTCAATTTCATCGAGCAGTATGACGCTGTAGGGCTTGCGGCGAACGGCCTCCGTAAGCTGGCCGCCTTCTTCATAACCCACATAACCCGGAGGGGCACCTACCAGTCGCGACACGGTATGCTTTTCCTGGTACTCACTCATATCAATACGCGTCATCATCGATTCATCATCAAACAAATATTCGGCCAGCGCTTTGGCCAGTTCCGTTTTACCCACACCGGTGGTACCGAGGAAAATGAAGGAACCGATGGGCTTCTTCGGATCATGCAAGCCTGCGCGGCTGCGTCGGATGGCATCGGCCACTGCTGTAATGGCCTCGTCCTGTCCAACCACACGCTCGTGCAGTTTTTCTTCGAGGTGCAACAATTTTTCGCGGTCGCTCTGCAACATACGCGCAACCGGTATGCCGGTAGCTTTCGCCACATTTTCGGCAATATCTTCTGCGTCTACTTCTTCTTTCATCAAACGGGAGTGTTCGCTGATAGAAGCCAGCTGACGCGAATATTCATCGATCTTCTTTTCTTCTTCCTTGATACGGCCATACCGGATTTCGGCCACCTTGCCGTAGTCGCCATTGCGTTCTGCCTGTTCTGCCTGCAGCTTCAACTGTTCAACCTTCGCCTTTGCTTCCTGCAATTTTTCTACAATGTCTTTTTCTTCTTTCCATTTTGCACGCAGCGTATCTCTTTCCACGCTCAGGTTGGCGATTTCGGTATTCAGTTGCTTCAATTTCTCTTCATCATTCTCCCGTTTGATCGCTTCGCGTTCAATTTCCAGTTGCCTGATCTGCCGCTCGAGCTTGTCCAGTTCTTCCGGCATGGAGTTCATTTCAAGCCGCAGTTTGGCAGCGCTTTCATCAATCAGGTCAATGGCCTTGTCTGGCAGGAACCTGTCGGTGATATAGCGGTGCGACAATTCCACGGCCGCAATGATGGCTTCGTCCTTGATGCGCACATGGTGATGCGTTTCGTAGCGGTCTTTCAGTCCGCGCAGGATCGATATGGCATCTTCCACCGATGGTTCATCAATCATCACGCGCTGGAACCGACGTTCGAGCGCCTTATCTTTTTCAAAAAATTTCTGGTATTCATTCAACGTGGTAGCGCCGATGGCTCTCAGTTCACCACGCGCCAGTGCAGGCTTCAGGATGTTGGCCGCGTCCATAGCGCCCTCTCCTCCGCCGGCGCCTACCAGCGTATGGATCTCATCGATGAACAGGATGATGTTGCCATCGCTTTCGGTCACTTCTTTCACCACGCCTTTGAGACGTTCTTCAAATTCACCTTTATATTTTGCGCCGGCAATCAGTTGTCCCATGTCCAGCGCATAGATCGTTTTGTTTTTCAGGTTATCGGGCACATCGCCGTTCACAATGCGATGGGCAATACCTTCGGCAATAGCCGTTTTACCTACGCCCGGCTCACCCACGAGAATGGGGTTGTTCTTGGTACGGCGCGAAAGGATATGCAGCGTTCTGCGTATTTCTTCATCGCGACCGATCACCGGGTCGAGTTTACCGGCCCTTGCCAGTTCATTGAGATTGCGCGCATATTTGTTCAGCGCATTGAACTGCGTTTCCTGTGTTTGCGATTTCACCGTTTCGCCTTTGCGCAGTTCCTTAATGGCAGTGATCAGGCCCTTTTCACTCAGTCCGGCGTCTTTCAGCAAGCGGGCAGTGGTATCGTTGCCCTGTACGATAGCCAGGAGCAGGTGTTCGGGAGTAACGAACTCGTCGCCAAACTGTTTCAATGCGGCCCCCGCCCGGAGAATCACGTTATTGGCTTCCCGGCTGATCATCTGGGCTGCATCGCCACTGGTTTTGGGCAACTTGCCAATCGCTTCGCTCAGCTTATTTTCAAGCAGATTAACCGTAACGTTGTTCTTTTTCAGCAGGTACTCAACAGGAGAATCTGCCTGGTCAAGCAACGCTTTGAGAATGTGTTCCGTTTCTATGTTCGGATTCTGAGCGTTGAAAGCCAGTTGCTGTGCCAACTGAAAGGCCTCTGCCGCCTTGATGGTAAAATTTCCTAAGTTCATACCGCCTGCTCCACCCGTGGGCGGAGACTTCGTTTTTAAATTAAAAAATGAATTATAAAACCTATTTTCGATTGTATCTCTTTCCCCCGGACCGGAACGATCATCCCGGTCTATTAAAGAGAGCCATCACCCTGGTATGGGAAGCTCCGGTTCAGTATCCACCTTGAATGCCATTAGCGGAACACCGGCCCGTGGAAACCAATCACAACAGGATTATGACTCAACCAACGTATATGATTCCAGCAAAAATCATTCATTCCTTTATTCAGCCCGTTCATCGTGTATTTTTGGCATTAAAATCAAGGTCTGCCTGTCTCAAATACAGTCTGCTGCCCGCATTCCTGTTATTATTTCAGGGCGTACTGGCCCAGAAGAAAATCCAGAACGAACTGGAAATGCCTGGTGTGGAGCAATTTCTCCAACGCTATAAAAAGCAACTCGGCAATGCGGTGTCCCTGGTGTATAAGAATGGCAAAGTGGTTTACCAGCAATCCACCGATGATTATTTCAACGCCAAATCGCAGGCGCCAGTGCCTTCTGTGAGCAAATGGTTTACCGCCGCTTTGGTGCTCACCTTTGTAGATGAAGGCAAGATCGGCCTGGACGATCCCGTTAGTAAATACCTGCCGGTGATGGACAAGTACATGAAAAGCTACGTCACCATCCGGCAATGCCTGGCGCATACCACCGGTATTGAAAGCGAAAAGGGTTCGCTGAGTAAAATATTTGAAAGAAAGAAATACGCCGGGCTGGAACAAATGGTAAATGCGTACGCTGCCAAAGAAATTTCCAACAATGCGGGCACTGAATTTCATTACGGCAATATCGGCGCCGCCATTGCCGGACGGGTGCTGGAAGTGGTGAGCAAAAAAAGTTTCGACCGGCTGGCGCAGGAACGTTTGTTCAGGCCACTGAAAATGCGCAATACCACGTTTACCGATTTCAGCGGCACTTCCATTAACCCCGCTACCGGCGCGCAATCCACCGCCGCCGACCTGGCCAATTTTCTAAGCATGCTGCTCAACAAGGGCATGTTTGAAGGCAAGCAGATCCTGAGCGAAGCGTCTGTAGCAGAAATGATGAAGGCGCAGTTTACTGACCTGCCGGTAAAATTTACGCCCGAAAGTATGCAAGGCGTACACCATGGACTGGGCGTGTGGCTGCTGGAAGAAGATGAAAAAGGAAATACCATAGTAGCGGGCAACCTGGGCGCACTCGGCACCGTGGCCTATGTTGACAACTGCCGCAAATATGCTGCTGTACTGTTTGTGCAAAAACCGTTTACTGATGCGCGTAAAGATCTCTCCAAACAATTCCGTAGTGCAGTAGAAGAAGCAATGGGCGATTGCGGGAATTAGTTTAAGTGCTAATGTGTATACCTTACTGCAAGGAATTGAATTTTTATTTTCTACATTAGCGCATTTGCAAATCAGTCCATTCGCCTATGCATGCCGGAAGACATTATTCGCTGAAGGAGGTATTGACGTGGACGCGGAGAGACATTTATTTTTTGCTGGTAGTAGCAGCAGTTCCCACCTTGTTATATGAACTGGCCGGATGGAAATGGCTCACCATTCCCTGGGTGCCTATTGCACTGATCGGCACAGCCGTGGCCTTCCTGGTAGGCTTCAAGAACAACGCCACGTACGACCGCATGTGGGAAGCCCGCAGGTCATGGGGCGCTATTGTGAACAACAGTCGCACATGGGGCATGTATGTAAAAGGACTGATCGCTAACGGAAACGTCAATACGAATATTTCACAGGAGGAACTGGCTGCTATACAACAACGGCTCATCTACCGCCATTTGGCCTGGCTGGCCGCCCTGCGCTTTCAATTGCGCGAACCGCGGGTATGGGAAAACATGAGCAAGCCGTACAACGCGGAATACCGCCGGAAAAATTTTTCGGTGGCCGAGCAGGAATCGACCATGGATAAGGAACTGGCCAAATACCTTTCACCGGAAGAACTTGCCAACATACTGGAACGAAAGAACAAAGCCACCCAAATCCTGCACCTGCAGTCGAACGATCTGAAAACGCTGCATGCACAAGGTTTGCTAACAGCCTATTCCCATGTGGAATTAAACAGAACACTGGCAGAATTTTATAACCAGCAGGGCGTGTGCGAACGCATCAAGAACTTCCCCTACCCCCGTCAATTTGCTACGGCCAACCTGTATTTTGTGCGATTGTTTGAAGTGATGGTGCCCTTTGGCATGCTGCAGGAATTTTCAAAGCTGGGCGACAATTTTGTGTGGCTCACTATTCCATTCAGCGCGTTGGTATGCTGGGTATTCAATACCATGGAAAAGATCGGCGAAAGCACGGAAAATCCTTTTGAAGGAAGCGCCAATGATATCCCCATGACGGCCCTGAGCCGCACCATTGAAATTGACCTGCGCGAAATGCTGGAAGAAAAAGAACTGCCGCAGCCGCTGCAGCCGGTGCATAATATCCTGTTGTAAAAAAACTGTCACTTCGCCACCGCCCCGCGCCTTACTCAAGGACATCTAGCAGGAACCGGCGACCAAGTGACAGCGTATATATGTTTTCAACACAGAGCGGGGAGCGTTCGGATGCGACACAGCGATTGTTCTTTTTAGTGAATGATGCAAACCGGAATGTTCTCCAAAAACCTGTACCTGTGCAACGTACTGCTCCTCCACCCTGTGTTGAAATTTATCCTGTGAAATAGAGATAAGCGGCCAGGATCATGAGCAGCACCAATGCAGATGCAATCACATCTGTTTTGTTCCAGCTCGCACGGGTAGCACGCCTGTCTTCTTCTGTACGCGTAGCCATGGTAAGACCACTGATCTTTGCATAATCAGGTTCCTTACCGGCATAGCTCACTGCAATGATTACGATGATACACACAATGGTGATCAGCAAACTGTAATACTGGAAGTATATATTGTTGACCACCCACAAAAACGAACCTTCGGTATAAGAGAAATTATCAAACAATTTCACGGGCGTGTCCACAGCCAGCCTGAACAGGCCCATGGCAAAGCCGGTGATCAGCGTGGCGAGACATCCTGCCGCATTCAAGCGCTTCATGAAGATGCCAAAGAAGAACACCACAAATATAGGCGGCGCCAGATAAGCCTGTACGCCCTGCAGGTAATCGTACAATCCTTTTCCGCCTTGAATTACCGGGATCCATAACAATCCAATTACCACCATAACGGCCGTGGCCACACGACCAACCCATACGAGCTGGCGTTGACTGGCATTCGGACGGAAGCGCGCGTAAAAGTCCATCGTAAACAAGGTAGACGATGCATTGAACACACCGGCCAGGGAACTCATCAGCGCGGCCAGCAAACCGGCCACCACTATACCACGCACACCAATAGGCAATACATTCACCACCAGCAACGGGAACGCCTGTTGCGCATTTTCACGAATAATATTTCCGTTGGCATCCGTCAACGCGCTTTGGATGGCGGGATTACCACCTGTTTTGGCCAGCGCAAATACAATTATGCCGGGAACAATAAAGATGAACACCGGCAACAATTTCAAAAAGCCGGCAAATATGGACCCCCTGCGGGCTTCGCGTTCGGTGGGCGCTCCCAATGTACGTTGCACGATGTACTGGTCAGTACACCAGTACCACAACCCAATGATGGGTGCGCAGAACAACATGCCGATCCAGGGATAATCATCATTGAAATACCAGGCCATGCGTCCTGCTTCGCGCACGGGCGCCCAGGTACCTTCCGTGCCTGCCGGCACTACCGGCCGCCACAGATTGAACATATCGCTGCCTGCAATTTCATACAAACGGTCCCAGCCGCCTAACGCTTCCAGGCCATACCAGGTCACGAGCAGCGATCCCAGCACCAGTACAACGGTTTGAATGGCTTCGGTATACGCTACGGCTCGCAATCCGCCAATAATGGTGTAAACGCCGGTAAGCAGGATCACCAGTATGGAGCCAATCCAGAAGCTGTCCATACCCCACACATTCCACTCCGGCAGCAACACACTGAACACGATACCACCGGCAAAAATGCCTACTGCAATTTTGGTGATCACATACGCAATAAGCGAGATTACAGAGAGCATTGTACGAGCTTGCGGGGAGAATCGTTTCTCCAGGAACTCCGGCATGGTATACACCTTCGACCGCATGTAAAACGGCACCATTACCCAGCCCAGCACCAGCAAACACCAGGCATGCAGTTCATAATGCGCCAGGGCTACCCCATCGGTGGCGCCGGAACCGGCAAGGCCTACGAGGTGCTCCGAGCCGATGTTGGAAGCGAAGATCGAAGCGCCGATGATAAACCATCCGAGATGACGGCCCGCCAGAAAATAATCCTCGGCGGAATCTTTTTTCTTTTTCGTGGCCCACCACGAAATGCCGGCAATAACGGCAAAGTAGAGTAATACGACAAGCCAATCGATACCTGAGATATAATTCATAAGCGTTGGTTTAGTGAGGAGTTTTTATATATACTGGTTGATGATATTCTCCAGCCACTCCTGCTTTCCGCTGATTATTTTCGGCTCTCCGTTGGCCAAAGCAAATTCGCGGAGGTCTTCCAGTTTCAACTTACGCTCTTCAAATTCCTTACCCTTACCGCTGTCGAAGGAAGCGTAGCGCTGCTTGCGGAATTGCTTATAGGGCGAAAGGCGCAACACTTTGTCGGCAACCAGCAATGCCCTGGCAAATGCGTCCATGCCGCCGATATGCGCCAGGAAAATATCTTCCAGGTCGGTGCTATTTCTGCGGGCTTTGGCATCGAAATTCACGCCGCCGCCGGCAAAACCACCTGCTTCGAGAATGATGAGCAGGCTTTCGGTAAGCTCGTTCAGGTTCATCGGGAACTGATCGGTGTCCCAGCCATTCTGGTAATCGCCGCGGTTGGCATCAATGCTGCCCAGCATGCCGGCATCGGCAGCTACCTGCAATTCATGCTGGAAGGTATGGCCGGCCAGCGTGGCGTGGTTCACTTCTATGTTCAGTTTAAAGTCCTTGTCCAGTCCGTAATGTCTTAAGAAACCAATTACTGTAGCGCAGTCGTAATCATATTGATGTTTGGTCGGTTCGCAGGGTTTGGGTTCAATGAAAAACACGCCTTTGAAGCCCTGTTTACGGGCATAATCGCGGGCCATGGTAAGAAAGGTGGCGAGGTGATCGAGTTCACGCTTCATATCGGTGTTCAGCAAAGTCATATAACCCTCACGGCCACCCCAGAACACATAATTTTCTCCGCCCAATGCAATGGTGGCGTCCAGTGCATTTTTAACCTGCGTGCCTGCATAGGCTACAGCGGCAAAATCAGGATTGGTGGAGGCGCCGTTCATATACCGCGGGTGCGAGAACACATTGGCCGTGCCCCACAACAGTTTTACGCCACTCGCTGCCTGTTTTTGTTTGGCATAGTCAACTATGCTTTGCAAACGGCTTTCATATTCTTTTATGGAATGTCCTTCGTCTACAAGGTCAACATCATGAAAGCAGTAGTAAGGTACGCCCAGTTTGGTAATGAATTCAAAAGCGGCGTCCATTTTATCCTTGGCCCTTTGCAGGGGGTCTGTGGCTTCATCCCACGGAAAACGTTTGGTGCCGGGACCAAACGGGTCTGCACCGGTATTGCAGAAGGTATGCCAGTAGCATACTGCAAAACGGAAAAATTCCTTCATGGTTTTTCCTGCCACTACCTTGTTTTCATCGTACCATTTGTACGCAAGTGGATTATCACTTTCCGGACCTTCATACTTAATCTGCCCGATTCCTTTGAAAAACTCTTTGTCGCCTGTAATTACCTGCATATGATTGTTGTTTTTAGCTGCTTTCTTTCAGGAGTTGAAAGAAACCAATCATTATTGTTGATCAAGTTGTTTTTTGAGCAATGCTTTCCATTCGTGATACAACTCGTCATAATCTGCCTGGCGGGTTGGCTCCACCAGTCCGAGCAGTTTCATTTCCCGGAAAGCGTCTTTGGCTGAGGTATAAATGCCTGCGCCGATACCTGCCCCGATGGCGGCGCCCACACTGCCATCGCTGTTGTACAATTCAACAGGCACGCCGGTGGCATTTACAAAAGCTTCGGTAAACAAATCGCTCAGGAAAAGATTGGCCTTGCCGGCGCGGATCACAATCGGGTTCATGCCGTTTTCGCGCATAATGTCCAGTCCATACCGGAACGAAAAGGCAATGCCTTCCTGCACAGCACGGAAAAGATGTGCCTGGGTATGCAGGTTGAGATCGATGTTTTGAAAATGCACGCCAATGATCCTGTTGTTCAGCATGCGCTCAGCCCCGTTGCCAAAAGGCAGCACCCGTAAACCGTCTGCACCGGCAGGCACTTTGCGGCCTTCCTGGTTCATTTCGCTGTAACTGATGCCCGGGGTAAAAATATTCTTTACCCAACGGTTAAGAATACCCGTACCATTGATGCAAAGCAGTACACCGAGACGTTTGTTGGTTTCGGTATAATTGACATGTGCAAACGTATTCACGCGGGATTCACGGTCGTACGCCAGTTCATCGCTTACACCATAAATCACACCTGATGTGCCCGCAGTAGCAGTTACTTCACCGGGTTCCAGCACGTTCAGTGATAAGGCATTGTTGGGTTGATCACCGGCTTTATAGGTAACCGGGATGCCCGCTTTCAATTGAAGGGCGGTTGCCACGGATGCCTGCAAGGCGCCATGCTCTGAAAACACCGGCTGCACCATTGGAAATACTGAAGGGTCGATCCCATAGTATTCCAGTACATCGGTGCTTAGTCTTTCATTTTTGAAATCCCAGAAAATGCCTTCGGACAATGCGGCAATACTGGTGGTAGCCTGGCCGGTGAGTTTCATGGCGATGTAATCGCCGGGCAGCATGATCTTATCGATACGTTTATAGACCGCCGGTTCATGTTGCTTTACCCAGGCCAATTTGGAAGCGGTAAAATTGCCGGGCGAGTTCAGCAGGTGCGACAAACATTTTTCTTCACCAATCTTTTTGAATGCTTCATCGCCAATGGCTACGGCGCGACTATCGCACCAGATTATGGAATTGCGCAGCGGTTGCTGGTTTTTGTCTACCGTTACCAGTCCATGCATCTGGTAGGCAATACCGATGGCTGCAATATCTTTCGGGTTGTAAAGGTTGGAGGCGTTTACTTTATGGATGGCCTGCTGCACATGCTCCCACCACATGTCTGGCGACTGTTCTGCCCACCCGGGCTGGGGGGCGATGATGGGGGATTCGGTTTCGGGGTATTGGGCACTCACCAGGCACTGTCTTTTGGCGGCGTCCACCACCGACACTTTTATGGATGAAGTACCAACGTCTATTCCAAGCAGTAACATATGGCAACGATTGAACTGAACCGGGAAACTCCTGCTCCCTCACCGTTTACCCATCCCGGTTCAGCAATGAACGACTAAAATTATCTGAACGAAACAAAACGGCCTTCTACTTTATTTTTGAAAACCTAAACTATTTTAACATTAATAGTATCTTAGCACTGATAAATTGCTTAATATAGTAGTAAGCGGTGGGTAACTGGGGATTCTCATGAATAACTCATCATTAACTGAGCATGAAGCCTTTCATAGAAAAACTGCCCTTGTCGGACAATACGTCTTTTGTGGCGCGCACGTACCGCACGCCGCATTTTGAGGTGCCCTGGCATCAGCATATAGAATATGAACTGATCCTGTTTACCGAAGGAGAAGGCAAGGCTTTTATTGGTAATTATATTGGTGAGTTTAAAACCGGGGATGTGTTTTTCCTCGGCAGCAACCTGCCACATACGTTTCAAAAAGCGCACCGTGATCTGATCACCAGCGCCGTGGTAGTGCAATTCAGGGATACCTTCTGGGGACATACCTTTTTGGAATTGCCGGAATGCAAGTCGGTGCGCAAATTGTTTGAAATATCAGGACAGGGATTGAAAATGGGCGCTACGGCACGGCAACAACTGGCGCCGAAAATAAAGGAACTGGAACACCTGCAGGACTTTTCCAGGATTATTCGTTTGTGCGAATGCATTCAATTGCTGGCCACTACGCAGGACTATGAATGCACGTCCACACTCGACGAGAAAATGTTCCAGGCGCGCAACCGCGATCGCATTGACCGCATTTTTCAATATACCATCGAGAATTTCCAGGAACCCATTACGCTGGCCGATGTGGCGGCCACGGCAGGCATGAGTATTCCTGCGTTTTGTAATTACTTTCGTAAGAGCACCAAGAAAACCTATATCGATTTTCTGAACGAAGTGCGTATTGGCCATGCCTGCAAACTGTTGATCGATACGCAAAAGCCGGTGCTGGAAATTTGTTATGAAAGCGGGTTCAATACGCTGGCGAACTTCAACAAGCAATTTTTGAAAATGAAGCGGCTTACGCCTTCTGCCTATAGGAAACAATTCAGGGTTCAGGAAAATGTGGATGATGAACAGGTGATGAGGAATTTGGAACGGAGAGAGCGTGGCGGATATCACCGAAGCAACTTGCGATGAACAATCATGGACATTACTGCTTACCATACACAACAAGTCAAAACCTTCGCGCGCAATCTCGGTTTCGATTATTGCGGTATTGCGGAAGCAAAACGACTGGATGACGATGCAAGACGGCTGGAACAATGGCTGAGCAAAGGCTATCATGGCTCCATGGCGTATATGGAGAATCATTTTGAATTGCGCGTGGACCCTACGAAGCTGGTGCCCGGCGCCAAATCGGTGATTACACTCCTGTTAAATTATTATCCGGCGCAGCAGCAAAAACCCGGCGCGCCCAAAGTATCAAAATACGCGTACGGGAAAGATTACCATGAGGTGATCCGCAAAAAACTGAATCTTTTCCTTTCGCTCCTTCAGGAACACATTGGTGAAGTGCAGGGCCGTGGTTTTGTGGATTCAGCGCCTGTGCTGGAACGCAGTTGGGCGCAACGCAGCGGACTGGGATGGATTGGCAAAAACGGCAACCTGCTTACTAAACAACAGGGGTCTTTCTTTTTCATTGCCACCCTCATCACCGACCTTGCATTGACCTATGATGATCCGTTTGCCAAAGATTTCTGCGGCACTTGCAGGCGTTGTATAGACGCGTGTCCTACCAACGCGATACTCGACAACAAAGTGATCGATGGCAGCCGCTGCATTTCTTATTTCACCATAGAATTGAAAGACCTGCTGATACCTGCCGAAATGAAAGGCAGATTCGATAACTGGTTCTTCGGTTGTGATGTATGCCAGGATGTTTGTCCCTGGAACCGCTTCGCCCAACCTACCAGCGAACAGGAGTTGCAACCGCTCCCGGAAATATTGAATTTTACCACCCGTGAGTGGGAAGCGTTGACGGAAGAATCGTTTAAAAAAATCTTTCGTCATTCCCCGCTGAAACGATCGAAGTACCAGGGGATACGGCGTAATTTGCAGTTTTTGCAGGGGAATGAAATTCCAAATGACTAGTTACTATCAAAGAAATTTGAAGTCGGCAGATTGGATATACTTCCTTAAACAGAAGACACCCGTGCAGAGCGCATCCCATCCATGATCAAACATTACGGACCAAATAAAAAGCATGAAGCTATTATCCGGTTTGCTGTTGCTATTGCTGGCGTCTGATCTTGTCGCCCAATCACTCCCCTGGCCGCCCGCCAAAAGGCTGCACATCCGGCCCGACCAGCTATTTGATGTAACGCAGGCCAGGAAGCACCCGGCCAATCTCTTTGATGGCGATACCACCACGCCTGCCTTTATGGACTGGTGGCATGGATTCATCCTGAAAGATGCAGGCGGACAAACCATATGGATTGTGCTGGACAGTTTTATCAATCATCCCAAAATTGAAGTATTCAATACCCAATGGTCAAGCGGCGGATTGGTGGAGTTCCAGTTTTATTACGACTGGACCGATACCTCCCGTAAAAGCCCGGTGTATACGGTTACACTTCCTTCCGCAGCATGGAAATGGGTAGATACCTTGCAAACCCGCGCCTGGCGCGACAGTGCGCGGCTAATCCGTTTGCGCATAGCCAGCGAGGGTAGTAACAATTTTATGGAGGCCCGCATTTACGCCCACACACTCGGACCTGCCCCTTCCATAGCTCCCCCACCCGCTCCGGAACCACCGGATGAAGGGAAATATTTCATGGGATATGGCAAACTATTTCCTGACTCGCTGCTGGACGATGCCGGCTACAGCCAGCGCGCCCAGAATGATATGGGCTATATCGATACCATGCGGGAAACAACGGGCAAAGATCTTGTGTTCAACCGTTTCAGCAACAGTGTGGTGCTATCGTATATCCCTGCCAAAAGAAAAGGCATCAAAATTTATCCTTACTTCGCCGGCCCGCGCGAAGGTTTTAAATATCCGCCGCATTACAACAACGACAGCAAAGACATGCCCTTTGGTGCCGACAGCACCAGCGAAGCAGCCTGGCAAACTGTTTACCACACCTATTATGCGCTGGCTGCCAAATTCGGTTATAATACAGAAGCATCATTGCAAGGCTATACCTGGCGCAATACCGTACCCGGCACGGGTTTGGGTTTGATAGAAGAAATTGAAGCAGGCAATGAAGACGATGCAAGATGGGCAGGGCCACTCCGGTTTCATAGTCCGCTGGTGAAGCTCATGAAATTGAGAAGCGCTTATGCGGGCATCAAAGCCGCTGACCCCAATATGAAAGTGATCAGCGGCGCATTGACCGGCATCGATACCTCTTACCTGAAAGCATTATACTTTGTAAACCTGTTGCGCTTTCAAACAAAATCGGTGCCGTTTGATGTGATCGCGCTGAATGAATATGCCACCAATGCCGGCGGACAACACAGCGGCACCGCCGACGGCATCACACCGGAAAAATTCAGGTTGTATGAAAAGCTGCGTGCCGCGGCGCATGTTCGTGACCGGTACTACCCTGGCAAACCCATTTATCTTACTGAATTTGGCTACGATGTGCACGACGGTTCCAATTACGATGTGCCGGTAATCAACGGTCAAACGCGGGAACAAACCAAGGCTTACTGGATGTTGCGCGCCATGGAAATTACGGCGGCTGCCCGCATCAGCCGGTTTTATATGTATACCCAGCGCAGCCTGGGTGGTGGCGATTTCAGCACCACCGGTTACAGTTACGATACATTGTTGAAAAACCCCGGACGCGAACTTCCTGCCTCGCTCCATCCTTTCATGAGCGAGCAGGTTTTGCAACACGGCGGCTGGACCAGTCTGCCCCGCGATTTGTACTGGCACATGACCATGCGTGCGCGTGTATTGGAAAATTATCATGCCTGGCCCACCATTTTGCGCAAAGGCGACAGCACCGGCATATGGGTGTTAAAATACGGGCATCGCACGCATGCCGACAGCGTGGTGTATGCTGTGTGGATGGGTACCGACAAAAATGCCTCTGTAAAAAATTATGTATTGCCGCTGCCCCGTTTTCGCTCTGCCACCATCGTGCGGGCAGCGTGGGGAAAGAAAGAAGGCGACCGGCAAGCTGCCCAAAAATCCGGCAAAGGTGTTCTGCTACCGGTAGTGGATGAAGCCGTTACTTATGTTATGGTAAAGGAGTAAATTGGCCTCAAAAACTGCCCTACAAACTAATCCCCACTTTCAAAGACAACCTGTTAAATTTCCACAAAATATGGCTGTTGGACGAGCGGGTTTCCTTCATGGCCAGATGACTATAACCGGCGCTCAACAAAAGCGCCGTTTCTTTACCTAACGCAAACCTGTAACCGACACCCACATCATACCACAAGCCATTATTGTATTTGCTTTTTCCTCCCCATACGGGTTGGTCCTTGTCTCTTGCCCAGGGGAAATGCATGCCTGCATCAGCATATGCAAAAGGCGAATAGCGCCTGTTGAGCAATGTGCGGCGAACATCAACGAATACCGGCACTGTGCGCACAAAATAATATTCCAGCCCGGCCCCAATGCCGGTGAACCATTTCCCGAAACGCATGCCCTGTATGGTTTGAAACAGCAGGGCTGTACGCGCCTCTCCTTCCAGAACGCCGAAGTTGAAATAGGACGCAAAACCGCAGTCGCATTTGTTGGGTTGCCTGTTCGTTTGCCGCAGGCTGTCTGTTTGTGCCTGCGTACAACAGGCAACCAGGAGTAACGCTATCAGCAGCCTGAATCGTTTGCCCATATCAATCATTAATCTCTTTTGTGGATAATACTAATCAGCCGGATATCTTTCGGGTCGGTATAATCAAACTGGTATAATCCTTCTCTGGCCACCACCAGTGCTTTTTTCTTCCTGGCAATCACATCATAGGTCTCAATACCGGTGATATGTTTGATCAGCTTCAGCTTCATTACATCCCCGGCATCGTACACCTTCAATCCATCTTTTCCGTCGCATATAAACAAGAGATTACCGTCTTTGGAAAGTCCGTGCGGATTGAACATCTTGTAGGTTTTCTTCAGCGAAGGAGTCAGCAGGTTGCGGATGTCTACAACATCGAGCTGGTTGGTAAAATTCTGGCACTCGGTGCCGGAGCGAAGGGTTACGTAGGCATACTGGTCGTCCGCCACTACCGGGTCGCAGGCCGTGGCGTGTACAAACTGTCCCAGCTTTTGCGGCGTACCGGCATTGCCGATATCGAATATGGCCATACCGCTGTTTGCCCCTATGAACAATTTGTCTTTGAAAGGGAAAATGGTTTCTACAGCTCCTACATTGGGTTTTGCGCTCAATTTGAAATCAGGCTCCCAGGGGTTGGATATATCGAATACCTTCAAATCATTATTGGTAACGGTATACAGGTAATTGCCTGCCAGGGTAAACCGCGCCATGGATCCACTTACACCGCCAACCTGTGGCGAAACATAATTACCTGCGATATCTGCCATATCCAGCGAATAATAGTTTGAATACATGATGCGGTAGGTTTCACAGTCAATGGTGGTGTCTTTCTTTGTCCAGCCTACAATCACTTGGGTTTTGTCCGGATCAGGAGAAAGCGGATTGTAGTTCTTGTAATACCCATACCGGTGCGGAAACACATTGCTGACCACTTTCTTCGCTGATACCTCCCTGGGATTGCTGATATCCAGCATCACCAGGTCGCCATAGCAATCGGCATACAAGGTGTTGCCACGCACCGCCAGGTCAACGTTGCCGGGAATATTGATAAACGAAACCTGTTGGGGGTTGTTCGGCTGACTGTTGTCAATCACATGAATGCCCTGGTTGGTTTCATTGAGAAAAATATAGTTACCGAAGAGGTAAAGTTTTCCGGGTTGTTTAATCTGGCGCGGAACTCCACCTTTGATGTCGGCCCGCATTTGAGCAAGCGTTTTATATACGGGCTTGTATAACGTATAGGTATGACCGCACTTATCTTTCAGGCAGCCGCTTAATAATACAATAAACAGGCAGGCCGTTGCCATGCGCAACGTCATAAGCGCCATGTGGTTCATAAAAAAAATGATTTTATACTATACTGACAGCAGAATAACGCTAACCGTTGCCTGTTTTTATTTTTTCAATAACATTTTTACCTGCAGGCCGGCAGACCAGATATGCTGGCCCTCTGCAGCGGTCTCTCCTTTTTTCTGCAGGTTGGTGGCAAAATAGCGGAATACAGGCCCTGCCATAACCGGGTGATTACTGCGCTGAAACAGTCCGATGTGCACGCCCGACTGGAAGCCGGCCTGGAGTTTATTAAAGAAATGATCGTTTTCAAAATATACACGCGTCATGCCATCGAAATGCAGGGCATTGGTATATACCAGCTGCGACAAGGTAAAGCCGCCACTCAGCGTGATGGGGGTACGCAGGCTGCGGTTAAGCTTCACATGCAGGTCTATGGGCAGTTCGATGAAATGATAACGATTGGTATAATCATGCATTTGCCGGTCGGCACGATAATACTGGTTGGTCAAACGAGACCCGGTAGTGCCATAGTTGACGGTGGTGAGGCTGTCTACACGTTTGCCAACTTTCGTATATGCACTGGCGTAAGTATACTGTAACCCGATGGAAAGGCTCAGGCTGCGCGAAAAATTGCGCTGCACAAAAGCTCCTGCAGTAAATACCGGTCCGGTACGGATGGGAGATGCTTCCGGTACAGGTACGGGGGGAATGCCTGTAAATGCAGGCGCCGGCGCTGCATTCGTCACATCTTCTACCCGCACAGCATTCAGCAAATCAAATACACTGCCTTCGCTGATGTTGTTAACACCGGCGATGCCGGCTATGCCCCATTGCCATTTGGGAGGAACGGGCAGTGCAAAACAGCGGATGCTGCCGGATAGAAGAGCAGCAATTTCGACCCTGACAGTACTGTCCGGCATACTCGCAATGTCGGCCGGTGACAGAACTTGCAGCGGTTCTATGCCGGGCACGGTGGCCGGATGAAGGACTACAACTTCCGGTTGTGAAGCTTCATTGGACAATCCTGCCAGACTATTGTTGATGAAAGGATCACTATGTTTTGCTTCTTCTGTGGCCGATTTTGTGCCTTGTGTTGCGGCAAAATCTATTTTAGCACGCTCACTGGTGGCAGTAGCCCGGCCATCAATTTTATTTTTCGGTTGTTTATTTACGTTATTATCACCTGAAACGCGGCCTTGCATGGTGCCCTGCGCCTGCTGATTGGGTTTTTCAGCAATGCGCTCTGCAGACTGACGATCTCTGCTGGTGTTATGGTTGCTGATAATGTTGTCGTTATGGTTTGTCGAAGGTGCGCTGGCAGCATTTCCTGGTTCAGGTTGCCGTTCAGATAATTCCTGGCCACTATGTCCTCCGGCAGTACTGTGCTGTTCCGGATTGGATACAGGGACGTTTTCACGGGTAGCAGGTTGTACGGATGGTTGGGTGGAGGAAGTGTTGGCAGCAGATTCCTGTGTTTGGGCAACAGGGTCTTTCACCGGCCCCGTGGAGCCTGAGTACAGGAAGTAGCCGCCGATAAGCAGCAGTATGCCCGCTGCCGGCAGCCAAAAGAAGGCACGGCGACGCCTTTTGTCGCGGTAGAGGTTCATCTCCACCGCCTGCCATACTGCATCGGAAGGACGCAGTTTTAAGCCGTCCATCTTCCGCTGCACACTTTTCTCAAATTCATGGTCGGACATAAGTCTCCATTTTTGAATCCACTGTTTGCACTTTTATCCAGCTGATGAGTAAGGCCCGCGCCCGCGCATATTGCGACCGCGAGGTGCCTTCATTAATGCCCAGCATTTTACCGATTTCCACGTGTGAATATCCTTCTACTGCATGCAGGTTAAAGATTGTCTGGTAGCCGGTAGGCAGTTGCCGGATCAATTCTGCCAGGTCCCGGGCGTTGAGCCGTACTTCCGGGTTGTCGTCCGATACTGGGTGCAGCCCCGGGTCCAGGAAGGAAAGGTCGGACTGATACCGGCTGTTCTTTTTCAGGAAATTCAAGGCCGTATTGACCATGATACGGCGGATCCAGGCGCCCAGTTCACCTTCTCCCTTGAATTGGTGCAGGTTGCGAAAAACTTTTACAAAGCCTTCCTGCAATACGTCTTCAGCATCGGGCATGGACTTGGTATAGCGATAGCACACCCCCAGCATGCTTTCTGCAAAATGCTCATAAAGCAGCCGTTGCGCGCCGGGGAGGCCCTTCAGGCAATCTTTTACCAGCTTGTTATAGTCCATTGTCCGAAGCTTTGACAATTAATATTCCAGATTCGTTGCTTTCTCCCTTACCCACTTACCTTTGCCGCCGTATGACCACAATTCCCTCACTAAGCCAAAGAGATAGACAAGTCATCTGGCACCCGTTCACACCGCAAAAGTATATGCCGGACCCCATTCCGATTGTTAAAGGTGATGGAGTTCATTTAATTGATATGAACGGAAAATATTATATAGATGCGATCAGCAGTTGGTGGGTGACCCTGCATGGACATGCCCACCCGCACATTGCCGAACGCCTCTATCAGCAGGCAAAAACCCTGGAGCAGGTGATATTTGCCGGTTTCACGCATGAACCCGCAGTGGCTTTGGCAGAAAACCTGCTACGCATCCTGCCCGGCGCTTTTGCACGCATTTTTTATAGTGATGATGGCTCTACTTCCACCGAAGTAGCCATCAAAATAGCGCTGCAATACTGGTGGAATAAGGGTGAAAAACAGCGCAACAAGGTGATTGCTTTGCGCAATGCTTACCATGGCGACACGTTTGGTGCCATGAGCGTGAGCGATCGCAGCGTGTTTACGCAGGCTTTTCAGGAAAAACTGTTTGAGGTGATTTTTATCGATGCGCCGGATTCCGCCAGCATTGATGCTGCGCTCGCCGGGATTACACACCAGGAAGTAGCCTGTTTCATCTATGAACCACTGGTACAGGGCGCCGGTGGTATGATCATGTACGATGCTGCCGGCCTGGACAAACTGCTGCAGGCATTGCACCGCCACAACATCATTTGCATAGCCGATGAAGTGATGACGGGCTTTGGCAGAACGGGAAAATTATTTGCCTCCGAATACCTGACTGAAAAGCCCGATATCATCTGTTTATCCAAAGGATTGACAGGCGGCACCCTGCCACTCGGCGTTACCGCCTGCACCGATGCAATTTACCAGGCTTTCAATGCTGAAGACAAACTGAAAACTTTCTTTCACGGACATTCTTTCACCGCCAATCCGCTGGCATGCGCGGCGGCGCTGGCAAGTCTAGAATTGTTGGAACATCCCTCCTGCCTTGAACAGATTCAAACCATAACAAAGCACAACAGCCAGTTTGTGGCAACATTGAAAACAGACACAGCAATAGCGCATGCCATCAAGAATGTGCGCAGCCTTGGCACCATACTGGCGTTTGAAGTAGTTACAGGCAACGACGGATACCTGAATGCTATCAGCACCGATATTACCAAAAGAGCTTTGGAAAAAGGCGTATACCTCCGTCCATTGGGCAATACCGTCTACATTATGCCGCCGTATTGCATCACCGTGCAGCAATTGCAGTTGTTATATGAGGTTATACGGGAGATAGTAGCGGAAGTGGTGGTGCAGACAGCCAAATAATGATACCTTTGTAGTATCACCCGTATGAAAAACTATGTCATCATATGGCTCTCCCTAACGCTCCTGCTATGCAGCTGTTCTGCGCGCCAGGAACAGCCGCCTGAAATTCTCGAAGGAAAAAAGATAGATGTCAGCAGCATTTATAAAAAGCGCGGCGCCGACCTGGTAGAAGCGCTGTACCAGGAAGTGGTGCGCAATTCGGATGAGTTGAAAAACCTCGAAAAAGCCATACAGGAAGCGAAATTAACCTTGCAGGATTCGCTGGAACCATATAAAACCTACAATGAAAAGAATACCTCCTACTATGAAGCGGCCATGAAGAAAGCAGCGAGCATAACGGACTCGTCCATTCGAAAAAATATTCTGGAAGCGATACGCAAGAGTCGCGAAAATTATGTGGACACGGTAGCTTCGCTGCGCTCGATGGACAGCCTGCTGCAGAAAAGAACAGAAACACTGAACAATTTGCATGAACTGTTGAAGATTATGGCAACATTGCCGGTGATAGAAGATTTTCAGCGTACGAACCTGCCACAGGTCGCTGATAATGAAGCCTTGTTGCGTAAACTGGACGAATTGATTATCCAGGTTGATTCGCTCACACGCCATTTGAAGCCAGGGTTAGTTGAGCAGCCGGTGGAGGATAATGAGTGAGCAAAGATTTAGGCTGGGGCTATCGTGTGGACACAACTGCGGACCACCCCCATCCAGGAAACCAACACTGTCTCCTGGAAGGGGGTGGTCAATACCCTTTTACTACTCTACCTTAAAACTTATCTTTTCATTTCCCCACAATAAAGAAACCACCCCGTTTTTAGCAATATGAAAAGTCATTCTTTCAGAAGGTGTTTCTGTTTTACCGGGTTTTACGGTTACACGCAATACGTCAGATGATTCATCGTACTGGGTACCCCAGCCTTGGAGGTTGCTGTTGAAAATGATCACCCATTCGTTTTCGTTGGGAATTGTTACGAGATGGTATTTTCCTGCCGGTAAGTTCTGGCCTTCCACCTTTACATCCCTGCTTACTTCAAAGGATGTTTTTTCGTTGGCGCCTGTCCGCCACCATTTGCCATAAGGCGCTACCTCTTTGCCAATGGTACGGCCTTTCAATGCAGGCTGACTATAATTGATGGTAATGGTAACGCCATTACTGGTAGTTTCAGTAGCAGTAGCTGGCGGACTGGGCTTTTGTCCCTGTACACACGCAACGGCCATCAATACTACGGATAGGAAAAAAAGTTTTTTCATAACAATGCTTTTAGATTATAAGTGAGAAGATAGCGAATTATTGCTTGCCAGGGTCGGATTGCTACTTATTATTACATTGGCGATTGTGCAAATTTAACAGTTAGTGAGATTAGGGATGCAGGTGGGACCACCCCCATCCATGCAGTATTGCTTCTGGGGTAAGATGGTGCCGACAGGGCGCCAGCACCAACTTACTACACCAACAATGCCGCATGGACGGGGGTGGTCAGCATATCAGCATATGTGCCCACAACAGCCACCAACAGGGAACAGCATATTTACGGGCGAGCCTGATGCATCTCCTTTAAATTATCCAGTGATTGCTCCATAGCCGGTCCCCATTGCTTATCAAAATTGATGCTCGCAATTTTCTCCCATGGATACCAGGGAATATGAAAATCAAAATACCACTGCACTACAGTCACATCGCCCGACTGCTGAAAGGCAAACACCCCTGTAATTTGCCGACCCTGCCGGCTGCGCCAGATGGTTTTTACCGTGTCTGCCGATACCATGGTATACACAATATCCAGCTTGCCCGCGGTAATTTGGTCCTGCGTGGTCTCCACGCCATTAACGGCAGCGTTTTTCAGGAGTTCATTCCACTGCGTCCAGGTGGCCGGATTCCGCACCGTTGCTACAATGTTCCGCTGGGGCGCAGTAATATTAACGGCGCGGGATATGCGAACACGGTCCGGTATAAGCAACGAGAGCAGAAATACCACTACAAACAAGATGATCGCACTGATAATGACCAGTTTAATCCATTTCATAGCCTGTTGTTATTCCCATTTGAATACCCTGATCAAAATAGCATAGGTTACCACGCACCATGCCGCCAGTATACCCAACTCGGATATTACCCCGGACAAATGCAGTCCCTCGAACGATACCTTGCGCATGGCATCATTCAGTGCTGTCAGGGGAAGATAATTGATGACGGATTGTATGCCTGCCGGCAAGGCGGTTTTAGGAAAAAACGTACCTGACAAAAAATATTGTGGAAACAGGAACAGGTTGGCATAGATCGGAATAACGTTTTGATTTTTGGAAACACTGCTGATAATAAAACCAAAACCGATAAATACCACCAGTCCGAAAAAGCTCAGCACCAGTAGTTCGAAAAAGGTAGCCCATCCGTTGGCCAGCGTAAAATGATAAAAATATTTTCCAAAAAGAATCAGCACCACAGCTGTGGTGAGTTGAAACAATACGCGTGCAATGCTTTCGCCCAGCACGATATACCCTTTCTTCACAGGCGTGGCAAACATGCGTTTCAGCACCAGCGTTTCGCGCAGTGAGAAAAAGAGAAACGCCACACCAAATACTGCCGAGCCTATCAAAGAAAATCCCAACATGCCGGGAAGGTAAAAATCTATCATGCGGTACGGGCGGCCTTTTACTTCTTCTTTGGTAATGGTGGCCAGGTCGGCATTACGGGGGTTAAGAGCGCGGTCTGTGCTATGGATCACTTCCCGGATGAGCGATTCGAGCACCGGCACATTTTGCCGGCCGGCCGCAGCTGTTTTAAGATGCACCGTGTATGGGGAACCAGCAGCACTATCGCTACCAGGCACTATAGTTACGATGGCGGTAATGCGCCCTTTCATCAGGCGGTCGGTCAGTTCTGCTTCGCTGCCGCTTTCCACATCAATGCCCGGAACATTGCGCAAGGCATAATAAAGCACATTGGCAGTGTCGGAATCCGCGGCAAAAGCAATTTCGAGCCGTATGCCCCTGCTCCCGGTGAGCGCGCCGAACACCATGATCAATACGATGGGAAAAAACAGGCTGAAGAAAATAGCCTGCGGACTTTTAAAGATCGCACGGCATGCGGCCCTGCAAACAGCCCACATAGCGACCCATTGGTTATAACGATTTGGCATCAATGAAAAATGAGAAATATGAAAATGATCCGATCACGAGGCATCATACCAACACAGAAGCAAAGCTAATAATTTGCAAAAGAGCAAATCAGAAAATGTACGCAGGAATGCGCCAATGGTCAGGATGCAGTTTACCGCTCAGGGGTATTTTCAACGAGAACGAATGGGCAAATCAGCACATTCTATCTCATTACCGGATACTGATATCAAATGGCATTCTCGCCTGGGTAACGCCCATCATTTGCTTCGCGCGTTTAATGGCAGCAAAGGTTTTGACACCATCTTCACCCAGTTCTTCGCGTATAGCGCTTTTGCGGGCATCTTCTTTATAGCCGCCGAAGATCATTTCGAGGAGGTTCTCCGGTTCAGGATATTCCACCAGGCGGTAATCGGTGGTATTGGCCATACGGGCAGCCGAGGCGATGGCGTCCTCCAGTCCGCCCAGCCGGTCGATCAGTTTCAGGCGCAGCGCCTGCCTGCCGCTCCATACACGGCCCTGCCCGATACTATCTACATAGCTCACCCTGAGATTGCGGCCCTGGGCCACGCGTTGCTTGAAGTCTTCGTAAATGCTATCGACCCCATTCTGCAAAAATTGTCTTTGCATGGGCGTTAGCGGTTTGGCCACGGTGTACATGGTGGCATCGGGACCGGTGGTTACTTCATCGAAAGTGATGCCCAACTTGTTTTTGAAAAACCGCTCCATATTAGGCAGCATGGTAAACACGCCGATGGAACCGGTAATGGTATTGGGAGTGGCAAAAATGCTGTCGGCATTACAGGAAAGATAGTAAGCGCCTGACGCGGCCACATCACCGAAACTTACCACCACAGGTTTTTCCTGGCGCGCAAGCGACAGTTCGCGCCAGATAGCTTCACTGGCCAGTGCGCTGCCGCCGCCGCTGTTGATGCGCAGTACGATGGCTTTAATGTTTTTGTCAAGCCGCACCTTACGAATAAGCTTGCAATAGCTATCGCTGCCGATCACATCGCGTTCGCCCTTGCCCGACACAATATCGCCCTGTGCATAGATCACGGCTATGCGGTCGCTGCCCTTCTTTTTATAGTCCACTGCCTGTGCATATTTGCCCAGCGATACAAAATTGATTTTTTCAAATTTGTCTACCTGCAGTCTTGCCTTAATCTCATCCTGCACCTCATCGTCGTACTTCAGTCCGTCCACCAGTCCTGTTTCCACGGCATCAGAAGCAAACTGCACCCTGCTTTCGAGGGCATAGCGGTGCAGCAAGGCCGTATCAATTTTGCGCGTGGCAGAAGTCTGCAACAGAAAATGGCCGTAGATATCCTGCAACAATTCTGTCAGCTGCAGGCGGTTGGCATCGGTCATTTCGGTTTCGCGAAAAGGTTCTGTGGCGCTTTTGTATTTGCCTGCATAAAATATCTGCGGTTCAATGTCCAGTTTTTCCAGCAATCCTTTTAAAAATGCCAGTTGCATGGCAAATCCGCGCCAGTCAACCCCGCCTTTGGGATTGCAATACAATCTGTCGGCGGTATTGGCCACATAGTAGCCGCCCTGCGTAATCACGTCGGCATAGGCATATACAAATTTGCCGCTGCTTTTGAAATCGAGAATAGCTTCGCGGATTTCATCACTGTTGGCAAAACCATTGTTGTTTTGTCCGCATTTTATATAAATGCCTTTTACATCGTTATCGGTTTTGGCATGACGGATCAGCCGCACAGCATCGTACATGGAAGGAATATCATACTGTTCTTTCCTGCCCAGGGCAGCAAACGGATTTTCCACCGCCACCTCGGGGTACATGGTCGCCATATCCACCACCAGTACTGCTTTACTGCCTGTTTTTACCTTGTCTTTTGAAGCCAGGCCAGACACAAAACCAATGAACATGAAAAAGGCCGCAATCGTAAACACAAACAATGCTGCCAGGGAGGCCAGAAAAATTTTTAGGAAGCTATTCATTCACTCGTCTGTTTTAATACAAATTTGAAAGATATTTGGCGCCTGTTGAGCTGCAATATATGAATAAAGCATATTTACTGATAGGCGGCAATATGGGCAACCGGCTGCAAAACCTCGGCCGGTCTGTGCAACTGTTGCAGCAATATGGGGAGATCGTAAAACTTTCTGACCACTATGAAACGGCCGCCTGGGGCAAGACCGACCAGCCGGCATTCCTGAACCAGGCGCTGCTGCTGCATACCCCGCTCAGCGCCCGGGCATTACTGCAAACCATCTTACAGATTGAAGAACAACTGGGCAGGAAACGGGAAGAAAAATACGGGCCCCGTATCATCGATATGGACATCCTGTTTTTCAATAATGATATTATTGATGAACCGGGTTTGAAGGTCCCCCACCCCGAAATCCCCAACCGGCGCTTTGTACTGGCGCCCATGCAGGAAATTGCAGGCAGCCTGGTGCATCCGATACTTGGAAAGACCATTGCAACACTCTTGCTGGAAACGAACGATACATTGGAAGTGAGAAAGCTACATGGTTAATTGGTCATACAATCCCAAACATGAACTACCATTTTATAGCAATTGAAGGAAATATTGGCGCGGGCAAAACCACACTGGCGCATTTACTCGCCAGGCATTACAATGCGCGACTGGTACTGGAAGAATTTGCCGAAAATCCTTTCCTGCCCAAATTTTATGAGAACCCCGCGCAATATGCCTTTCCCCTGGAACTGTTCTTCATGGCCGAGCGGTACAAGCAGTTGAAAGACCTGGTGCATACCAAGGATTTGTTTCAGAGTGTTACCATTACCGATTACCTGTTTACCAAATGCCTGCTGTTTGCCAAAGTGAATTTGCAGGAACCCGAGTTTCGCCTGTACCAGAAACTGTTTGAAATTATTTGCCAGCAACTGGTACAACCCGATATCCTGATTTACCTGCATGCACCGGTGCATAAACTGCAGCAGAACATAAAAAAACGCAACCGGCCTTATGAACAGTCCATACCCGATGAATACCTGTTTAACATCCAGGAAACCTACACCAACTATATCAAACAGCATAATATTAAAACCTTGTTTGTAGATGCTTCCAATGCCGATTTCCTGGGCAATGAAAAACATCTGAAAGTTATTACCGACGCGCTGGAAAAGGAATATGAGCACGGGCAGCATTATTTTACGTTGCCTTAAACCGGTTTTGTCTGCCTTAAACAAGCTGCCTTAAAACAGAACCTCGGAAAACATCACCCGTTGCCTTCGGGCAAAGTTTTTTATCCCCAACTCCTGCGCGGCGAACCCACTTTTTCTCAAAGATTCCCGCCAGGCTACTACTTTTTTTCTGTTATAGCAGGTAGCATAAAGCCCGTGGTAAACTTGCAAGCTTCCGACCAACCTCGTTTTGTTGTTCCGCCTTCGCCCCCTACATTTGCTGCCTGATAGGCCATTGATTTTGCAGCAAACGTTTTGATAGTACATGCCAACCGACAACAGTTACCATCCTTTTGAACCCGTTCGCTTCAGGGAATTCCGTCTCTATATCATTCAACGTTTCTTCTTTATCATGGCGGTGCGCATGATGGGCACCGTGGTAATATTGAAGATGTATGAACTCACCAAAGACCCGCTGTCCGTTTCGCTCATTGGTTTGTCCGAAGCAATACCCGCCATCAGTATGGCACTGTATTCGGGACATATCGTTGATAAAAGCGATAAGCGCACGCTACTGGTAAAAACCTTATTTTCTTACGCGCTGTGCGCGTTGGCCCTGTTGTTTGTAACACTGCCAGACATAACCAGCAGCATCGGCAACCGCTTCACCCAGTATGCTATTTACGCCGTGTTTTTCTGCACAGGCATCATCCGGTCGTTTGCCGGACCAGGCAGCAGTTCCATCCTGGCGCAACTGGTACCCAAAACCTTATTGCCCAATGCAGTTACCTGGAATTCAGGCACCTGGTTGCTGGCTTCCGTGATAGGTCATGGTTCTGCCGGCTTCCTGATTGTGTTTACAGGATATACCGGCACCTTCATCGTAATCCTTGCCTATATGGCAGTGGCGGTAAGTTGTATGATGCAGGTGAGTAAAAAGCCGGTAATGCATACCAATACCGCGCAAAGCACGCTGGAAAGCGTAAAAGAAGGTTTGCAATATGTTTTTCGCACCAAAGAACTGCTCGGCGCATTAACGCTGGATATGTTTGCCGTGCTCTTTGGCGGTACTGTGGCCATGATACCGTTCTTCACGTCAGAAATTCTGCATGTAGGCCCCATTGCTTTCGGGTGGTTGAATGCAGCGGCCGATATTGGTTCTATCTGTATCATCCTCACGCTTACCTTCCGGCCGTTGCGCAGGAAACAGGGATTGATACTGATGTATGTGGTAGCAGGCTTTGGCATCTCCATCATTACTTTCGGACTGTCCAAAGTGTATTGGCTTTCCTTCATTGCCCTCTTGGCCAGCGGCGTGCTGGACGGCATCAGCGTAGTGATCCGCGGTACGATCCTGCAATTGAAAACACCGGATGAAATGCGCGGGCGCGTTAGTTCGGTGAACAGCATGTTCATCAATTCATCCAATGAAATCGGGCAGTTTGAAAGTGGTGTGGCCGCACGATTGATGGGTCTGGTACCTTCTGTAGTGTTTGGCGGCGCCATGACCCTGCTGGTAGTAATCATTACATGGTTCAAAGCGCCTGCCCTGAGAAAATTTGAGTATTGAGAGCCACGAAGCTTTATGAATAAAACGCTTCGTGCTTCAGTCCTTGACCAACTGCTGTATTTTCTTGCCATCGCCCACAATCCACACCACATCGTCCCATTCAAACACCGTATTGCCGCCGGGATTGAGAATGCGTTCGCCATTGCGTTCAATCCCTACTACCAGCCCGTTGGTCAGTTCGCGGATGCCGGAACTGCGGATGGTTTTTCCTTTCAGTCCGGTATGACTGTCAACAATGAACTTGTTCAGGGTTACTTCATACTTGTTCAGGTCATCCGTTGTGGCCGTTTCCATTTCGATTACGCTGCGCAGTTGTTCCAGTTGCACGTCGGTCCCGATCACAGCGATGCGGTCATAAGGATGCAGCATATCGTGGCGGGCGGGCGTATAAATGGTTTTCTTGCCGCGTTCAATGGAAGCGATGTTCACACCGTATTGTTCCCGCCAGGCAAGCTGTTCCAGCGTTTTGCCAATGACGGGGCAATCAGGCGCAATGGTGAAATGCGCCAGGTGCGCGTCCCAGGGCGAGAGATCCGCAGCAGCGCGTTTGTGCATTTCTTCCCGTTCTTTCAGGTTAGACAGGAAACGCCTTTCGAGCCGCGAATAAAAACGCTGCAACCGTTTGGAAAAAATATACAGCACTACCACTGTTACCGGCAAAATGAACAGTATGGCAATGCGCGCATTGAACAGGCGGTCAACCATAAAGAACACCAGCACCACCAGCACCAGGTTGCGCAGTATTTCGAGCATTACCAGCGGACCACGGTTGTATTTTTTATCGAGCCAGAGATTGGAATAGGCCAGGTTGTGCATTTTGCGAATGGCCAGCGCCCACATAAAAGGCGCAGAGGCCGTAAGCGTTGCCATGAAGGTAACGAGCTCTGGCCACCTATGGCCTGCAATATGCTGACTGGTAAATGGCAGCAAAAATTGCGACGATAACCAGGTAATGGCAATGATCATCACACCATTGCTTACTATAACGGTTAGGTATGACCGCAACACATTTTTCCAGTCGCTTTCGGCCTGGATGGTTTGCGCGCCGGAGCTGTACTGGTTAAGGGCAGAACGCCAGCGAACCGGCAGCTTTCTTTCCAGTACCCGGTAAAACGGCCCCGACAAACGGATCATGTACGGCGTGATAAATGTGGTTATAACCGATACGCCCACTGCCAGCGGATAGAGATAGCGGCCCGTTACATTCAGCGACAAGCCCAATGCAGCAATAATAAAGGAGAACTCGCCAATCTGCGCCATGCTCATACCCGCCTGTAACGATTGCTTCAGAGGCTGACCGGAGATGAGTGCGCCCAAGGTAACATTCACCACTTTCCCTCCTATCACCACCGCGGTAATGATGAGCACCGGCACAATATATTTTATCAGCAATGCCGGATCGATCAGCATACCAACCGACACAAAGAATACAGCCGCAAACAAATGTTTTACCGAATTCACGAGTCGTTCTATGCGTTCTGCTTCCCGCGTTTCTGCCAGTATGGACCCCATGATAAATGCTCCCAGCGGTGCAGAAAAACCGGCATAGGTGGCCAGTACTACCATGAGCAGGCAAAGTCCAACGGCAATCACCAGCATGGTTTCATCATTCAGCAGTTTCCGCGCCCATTTCAGCAAGGTGGGAACCAGGAAAATGCCTGATATAAACCACAGCACCAGGAAAAATACCAGTTTCATCACAGAGCCAAGCATTTCCGCACCTTCAAAGTGCTGGCTCAGCGAGAGTGTGGACAGCAACACCATCAGCAACACCGCAACCAGGTCTTCGATGATGAGCACGCCCATTACCAGGCTGGCGAATTTCTGCGCTTTTACATTCAATTCATCAAAGGCGCGGATGATAATGGTAGTGGAAGAAATGGCAATGATACCACCGAGGAAAATGGAATCCATTACCGGCCAGTTCATCAGCCGGCCGGTAAGATAACCCAGTCCAACCATGCCTGCCACTTCAAACACGCCTGTGACCACGGCCGTGCCGCCGACCTTGATCAGCTTTTTGAAACTGAACTCGAGTCCCAGGCCAAACAACAGGAATATAACCCCAATCTGCGCCCATATTTCGACCCCGCTTTTATCGGAAATGGTGGGAAGCAGCGAAAAGTAAGGCCCAACCAGCAAGCCGGCCAGTATATAACCCAATACCACCGGTTGTTTCAGTTTCTTGAACAACAGGGTGGTAATACCTGCTATCCCGAGCAGGTATGCGAGATCCTGAATAAGTATAGGGAGATGCGACATGCAATAGCTGATTATTACAAGCGGATACGGATTAATGTAACGGGTACTAACGGCTATGACGATTGTCGTGCCGTTAAATTGTGTCTCATTTGTGTCTCAAAAGGTCAAAATGTTTCACTTCATGATAGCAGCAATCAGGAGCAGACTGACAGCATGTTGCCAGGTGGCCATACAGCGATATACTTTTATGGGTCCTGCGACCGCACCAGTGCTTCCATTACATAATACACGGCCGGGCAAAAGGTAGCATTTTTTAAAGTGATAGCAGGCCGCTTCAACAAAACATCTTCGTCTGTATAGGGAAAACGCGCGCAGTCGGATGGCCGTACCTCATAGATGCTGCAGTGATTGTCGCTGCCCAGGAAGGGACAGGGCGTACGCTGCACCACGTAATCGCCATCTTCATCGAGCCGCAGGTAGGTTTCAATAAAATCGCCTTCCTTCATTTTCAGGTGGCGACTGATCCTTTTGATATCAGGTGTTTTAAACCTGGGTGAATAATTGCGGCAACAGGCAGCGCATTGCAGGCAGTCGATCCTGCTGAAAGCGGCCTCATGCAGTGCGGGCAATTTTTTCAACACTTTGGTACGATGCGCCGTTTTTAAAAAATGGCTGTACTGTTTCCTTGCCGCAGCAGCTTTCTGTTGCCAGTTACTTTTTTCATCAAATTCCGGAGAAGGTACTCCCATACTGCTGCCCTGTTAATTGTTGAATGATTGGTGAGCCTGCCACTGCATTAAAACCCTATTAAATAATGCCTGCCGGGTACTGGTATTGGGTTAACAACGTTTACTTTACAAGAAAAGTTGACAGGTAAGGGATAAGTATGCTTATTTCCCGGATGCAAACCTTATGCGTCCGCATAAAACTTCCCACCTGACATTTTCCTGTTGAACCAAGTTGTAACCCTTTGCAAATTAGATTATCTAATAACACGCATGGTGTGGTTTTTGAAAAATTTTTCTTCGTATGCAGGCATTACGGGAACAGATGCTGATTTTGTATTGCACTCCTTTATATGTGTTCATCATCGGTGCTGAACTCCTGGCAAGTCATCTCCAGGGCATCCAATCCTATTCGTGGAAAGATACCCTGCAAAATTTTTGTCTCAGCCTGCTTACCGGCGTCACCGACCTGCTGATGCGTGGCGTAAGCATGATGATCTTCCTGTTCTTTTTTTCTTTTCATCTCTTCGATCTTACTCATTCCATATGGTATTGGACCAGCCTGCTGCTGATGGTAGATATGTTGCATTACTGGCAGCACCGCCTGGGACATATGTGCCGCTTATTCTGGGCCGTGCATGTAAACCATCATTCCTCTACGCATTTTAATTTCACCGTGGGTTTCCGTTCGGGCGTACTGGAACCTTTTTACAGTTTTGTGTTCTTTATTCCGGCAGCCATTATCGGCTATGCACCGATCGATATATTTTTTATGTATTCCATTTGCCAGGTATGGGCCATTCTCACCCATACTGAAAAAGTGCGCAAGCTCGGCTGGCTGGAATATGTTTTGGTAACGCCCTCTCACCACCGGGTGCATCACGCCTCCAACCCGCTGTACCTCGATAAAAACATGGGCACTGTTTTCATAATCTGGGACAAATTATTCGGCACCTTTCAGGCCGAGCTACCTGCCGATCAATACCAGCCCATCCGCTACGGCACCACCACGGCTTTGGAGAATGACCGGTTAACGCATGTGATTTTTCATGAATGGAAAAGCATCTGGAAAGATCTCCGCCGTTCCGACATCACCTGGAAACACAAGTTAAAATACCTCTTCGGGCCTCCCGGCTGGAGCCACAATGGCGAACGCAAAACCAGCGTGGAAATGCGCCGCCTGGAAGCAGCATCCCTGAAAAAATCAAAAGCATTACCATAATTGACCGGGGAAAGCTACTTTTGAGGACGAAAACGGGTTACTGGCTGCATCACACCAGTAGCAGGCTGCAATTACCTGCTCCCTGTGCGGCATGTAACCTGTAGCGTAAACCCTTTTTCACACTACATCCTCAATACCAATAGACCACCATGGAATCCCTGAAAGAACAGATACTGTTGCTGATCAGTACACCGTTGTATGCGATCATCATTGGTATAGAATTGCTGTTGAGCAATTACCGCCACCGCAAAGTGTATAGCTGGAAAGACACCGCCATCAACGTTTACCTGTTATTGCTCAACAGCGCCATCGACCTGACGTTTCGCGGTTTTTATCTGCTTGTATTGGATTATTGTTACCGGCATCATATTTTTTCATTCAGTCATGTAGTGGTTTACTGGTTCATGCTGGTGATACTGGAAGATTTCCTGTACTACTGGCTGCACCGCTTCGACCATGAGATCCGTTTGTTCTGGGCCGTGCATGTAACGCATCATTCATCAGAACACATGAATTTTACAGTAGGTTTTCGTTCTTCCGTTTTTCAACCGCTGTACCGGTTTATCTATTTCATACCACTCGCGCTGATGGGCTTTCAGCCGCTGGATATTGTGTTTGTGTATTCAGCCACACAAATCTGGGGCATTTTTGTGCACACAGAACTTATCAATAAAATGGGGTGGCTGGAATACATCCTGGTTACGCCCTCCCACCACCGCGTGCATCACGCCAGCAATGCCAAATACCTCGATAAAAACATGGGCATGTTCCTGATCATCTGGGACAAAATGTTCGGCACCTTTCAACCCGAATTGCCGGAGCAGGAATACCAGCCCATCCGGTACGGGCTTACCAAGCCGCTGGAAAAAGAAACACCGGTGACCATTGTATTCCACGAATGGCAGAGCATGCTGAAAGATGTAACCAGGAAAGATATCGGGTGGAAAGAAAAGTGGATGTATATTTTTGGTCCTCCGGGATGGAGCCACGACGGCAGCAGGCTAACGAGCGAGGACATGCGCAAACTGGAAGAAAATGCCATCGTGCCTGATAAAAAAGAAATAGCGCCGGTAATAGAAGTGGCAAACAAATAAGGGCATCCCTTGCTCTTAAAATCCGTGCGTGATATAATACCGGATGCCGAAATAAGTTATGCCGAGCCAGATGAGCATGGTGAGCAGGGAAGCGCCAAACGCTTTCACGCGGTATAGGGCCCCTTTCCTGCCCATAAACCCGTAATAAGCTATCCCGCGATAGATAATATCGAACAAAAAGAATACGCTCAGCAGGATGTACATGGCAGGGCCTGTGCCGGCTACTGACAATAAGGGCACAAACAGCAGCGCGTAAAACAGCATGATAAAAGGCACAAAGAACAGGTTGGCCACCAGGTGTTCCATATAGCTATACCGGCCTTTTTTGTAGAACAACCACAGAAAGAAAGCAAACAATGGTGTTGCCATCATATTGATCACATTCGAATATTTGCCCACTACCAGGTTGACCTTTTCTGCCCGGTCTGCCATCTGCAACAGTTTTTGCGCCATGGCCGGGTCTTGTACACGGGCAGCTGCGGCCCGTATTTGATTGGCCGAATCGTGGGTGGTGCGGTAAAAGGTACTGGTCATGATCACCAGGATACCCGCCACGATCAGGAAGAAATTGATGGGTTTGAAATAGGCTTTTCTTCTGCCTTCCATATATTCCTTTGCCACCATACCCGGCCGTTTGGCCAATGCGGCCAGCAGGTGGAAAATACCTTTATCGGCATGGGTGAAATAATGTATGATGTCGTGCCATACTTCGTGCAGGGTAATACGGCCGATTGATGCTTGCTGTCCGCATTGCGAACAGAATTTTTGTTCAGGCGTAAGGCAATGGCCGCAGTTGAGGCAGTTGGCAGGTGTTTTTCCGGGCGTTGAAACCATACACCAAGATAAGAACCCATTTTGAACCGACAAGCGGCCGTCACGTGTGGACATGCCTACCGCCCTCCCCTCCGCCTGCCATTTTTCGTCCGGCTCGCACAGCACCGGGCAGGCAATAGCTCTTTTCCCCATTCAATTCACCTTTCCCCCAAACAGCTGTTAGTCTCCCCGATTCGTGCTAACTTTGCGCAACTTTTCGCGGTTTATCTCCTGAAACCTACCCACCGGTATAAGAAGCAGCCGCCCAAAGGCAAAGAAAACAAAGCATCGCAAACGATAAATTATCAACGGCAATATGAATCTCTTCGAACAGCAAAGCAATGAATTTTCCCGCCGTCATATCGGCCCTAATGAACCCGAGACCCGGCAGATGTTGCAGGCCATTGGCGAACCCAGCCTGGAAGCCCTGATCAGCAAAACCGTACCCGCCGCCATCCGCATGCAGCAACCGCTGAACCTGCCGCCAGCCATCAGCGAGCACGAGTATTTGCAACTGATCAAAGAAATTTCACTCAATAATAAAATCTGCAAGAACTACATCGGGCAGGGATATTACGATACCATCACCCCGCCGGTCATTCTTCGCAATATTTTTGAAAACCCGGGCTGGTATACCCAGTATACCCCTTATCAGGCCGAAATTTCACAGGGACGCCTGGAAAGCCTGCTTAATTTCCAGACAATGGTCAGCGACCTTACCGGCCTGCCCATTGCCAATGCTTCCCTGCTGGACGAAGCCACTGCCGCCGCAGAAGCCATGACCATGTTCTTCAATACGCTGAACAAGGACCATGACCATATCAGCCGGCCCAAATTCTTTGTTGACAAAGAAACTTTCCCGCAAACCATCGATGTGCTGTTTACCCGCGCCGTGCCGGTAGGTATTGAAGTGGTGATTGGCGATTACAAAACCGCCGCCATCGATCAAAGCTATTTCGGCGCGCTGGTACAATACCCCAACGATAAAGGTTCCATTGAAGACTACAGGGCCTTTATTCAGCACGTGCATGATGCAGGCGCCTTTGTGGTTATGGCCACTGACCTGCTGGCCCTTACCCTGTTAACGCCACCCGGTGAACTGGGCGCCGATGTGGCCTGCGGTTCTGCCCAACGCTTTGGCGTGCCGCTGGGTTATGGCGGTCCACACGCCGCTTTCTTTGCTGCCAAAGATGATTTCAAACGCAGCATGCCGGGACGCATCATCGGCATCAGCATCGATGCGCAAAACAACCGCGCTTTGCGCATGGCGCTGCAAACAAGAGAGCAGCACATCAAACGCGAAAAAGCTACTTCCAACATCTGCACCGCACAGGCTTTGCTGGCCAATATGGCGGCCATGTACGCCGTTTACCATGGTCCCGAAGGACTGAAGAACATTGCACGCCGCATTACCACCCTGGCCAATGCGCTGGCAGAAGAACTGGAAGCAGAAGGATATGAAATATTGCACGAACATTATTTCGATACCATCGTAGTCAAAACCACGCAAACAGCCGCCATCAAACAAAAGGCCAGCGAAGCCAACATCAATTTCCGTTACTACAACGACCAGTTGATCGGCATTTCGCTGGACGAAACCACTACCCTTTCCGATGTGCTGGACATCCTGATGGTACTCGATCAACCCAACGATCATACCGTAGCCGGTTTCAGCATCAACGAAGATGCAGAACTGTTGCATATTCCGCTGGCGCTGCAACGCACCTCTCCTTTCCTCACGCACCCGGTGTTCAATTCGCATCACAGCGAAACGGAGATGATGCGGTACATCAAGCAACTTGAAAACAAAGATCTTTCCCTCAATACTTCCATGATTTCACTGGGCAGTTGCACCATGAAGCTGAACGCTGCCAGTGAAATGATCCCGCTCAGTTGGGCACATTGGGCTAAAATGCATCCTTTTGCACCGGTAGAACAGGCTTCCGGTTACCTGCAGATTGTGGAAGAACTGCAAAACTACCTGTGCAGCATAACCGCACTGGATGCCTGCAGCCTGCAACCCAACAGCGGCGCCCAGGGAGAATATGCCGGTTTGCTGACCATCCGCCGCTGGCACGAAAGCCGTGGCGAAGGTCACCGCAACGTAATGCTGATCCCCATCAGTGCGCATGGCACCAACCCGGCCAGCGCTGTTATGGCTGGTATGAAGGTGGTAGTAGTAAAAGCGCTGGAGAATGGTTATATAGATGTGGAAGACCTCAAAGCAAAAGCCGCGCAACACAGCAGCAACCTCGCGGGCATCATGATCACCTATCCCAGCACCTATGGCATTTATGAAGAAACCGTAAAAGAAATTACCGATATCATTCACCAGCATGGCGGACAGGTGTACATGGACGGCGCCAATATGAATGCGCAGGTAGGGCTTACTGCCCCCGGTTTGATCGGGGCGGATGTGTGTCACCTCAACCTGCACAAGACCTTTGCCATTCCGCACGGTGGGGGTGGTCCCGGCATGGGCCCCATTTGTGTGCGGAAACACCTGGCTCCCTTCCTGCCCGGACATATTGCCATCGGCAACGGACAACCGGACAATAATGGCGCCACCGGACATCGCCATGCCGTATCTGCAGCACCTTTTGGTTCGGCCGCCATATTGCTCATCAGCTATGCCTACATCCGCCTGTTAGGGCCTGATGGCTGCAAAAAGGCTTCGGAATATGCTATTCTCAATGCCAACTACATGCGGGCAAGACTGGAAGGCCAGTTTGAAATTCTTTATACCAATCACAATGGCCAGTGCGCGCACGAGTTTATCGTTGACCTGCGGCCCTTCAAAAAGACCGCGGAAATTGAAGCTGAAGACGTGGCCAAGCGTTTGATGGACTATGGTTTCCATGCGCCCACCATGAGCTTCCCGGTACCGGGCACCATTATGATTGAACCTACAGAGAGTGAAGACAAGGCCGAACTGGACCGTTTCTGTGATGCCCTGCTCAGCATTCGCGAAGAAATCAGGGCCATAGAAGAAGGTAAGGCTGATAAAAAAGACAATGTGCTGAAAAACGCGCCCCATACGCAATTTGTGGTTACAGCCGATGAATGGAAACACGCTTATTCCCGCCAGTCGGCAGCGTTCCCGTTGCCTTATGTACGCGCCAACAAATTCTGGCCCAGCGTGGCAAGGGTTAACAATACCTACGGCGACCGCAATCTGGTGTGCACCTGCGAACCGGTAAGCAGCTATGCGGAAGAAACAGTATAGGAACTGCATCACTACATTTCTTATAATAAAACAGGCTCGTCATTACAACGAGCCTGTTTGCATATTAACAGGAGGGAAAATGTATTTTTTTACTCAATCAACGAACGCATCATCCTGTTCACTTCTTTTGAAAAAAACACAATATCATTGGCCAGGTAAGATTTTACTTTCCGTCCGTCAGTGTGGTACAGCGTATCGCCGGCTAAATAATAGGCTGTGCCTTTGTCGATGATCTGCACCGGAGCATTGTCGTTATAATAAAATACTTTATTGCCCGCGGTGCTATCGCTGAAAAAACATTCCATTTTGTAGATAAGGTTGCTGCCCACCATGTAATAACAATTTGCCTTGAATTCGCCCCACAGCAGCGTACCGGCAGAAAGAATATGGGTCATACGTCTGTCGCTGTCTATACTTTGTACCAGCGAATCGATCCGCTGCTTTTCCGCCATAAAAACGGTGGAGTCCGGCGCCTGGGCCATCAACAAAGAGGAAAGCAATATTGCGTGCAGCAATAGCAATAGTTTTTTCATATACATTGGATTTCAATCGAACGACAACAAAATACAAAACGAAACCGAAAACCGCAAAAGCTCCATGGCCCCAAGCCACCCAGGGATTGCGTTGTGTGACTTCGGGCCATGGAGCCTTTGTGGTTTAAAAACTACTTCTTCCCCAGCCTTTTATTCCTTTCATCCCTGTAGTACCATACCTGCGCAATGATTTCCTTCAAGCGCACCAGGCCCTGCTCCAGCAGGTCGGGACGAAAAATATGGGGCTTGTTATTTTTTACCGTAGCTACGCGCGGGTCGGCAAATGCGAAGGTGTAAAACGTGCTCAGCAGGATCTTGTCCATATTCATCAGGCTATCGTACGCTACAAACGTACCCAGCACGTACGACCGGTTGGCAGTATCAGTATGATAAAGATTGATCAAATGCCAGAAAGCCATTTTCAATTCCATATTGCGCATCAGGGCTACCGCCAGCGGCCAGTTATAGGTATCAGGATAGGCCAGCCTGCGGTAAGCTGTATCATTGAACAAACGCAACACTTCCTGGCGCACAATGAGCGAATCGTTTTTGGCTTCCACTCCCATCGAGTGCAGGTCTTGCCACCACTCGCTCCAGTAGGCTTCTGCAGAATCAAGGGCCCCGGAACGCACCGCAGCCGTTGACTGGGCCGATACCACCGCAGGCAGTATTACCAACAGCAAAAGATACAGGGGTTTCATTAAAATCCTTTTCTGGGATTGGGTGAATAGGAATTCGGTTCCATACGCAGTTTTTCTTCAATGGCTTTCAACCGCTGATCGTTCTGTTCGATTTTCTTTTGCATATTTTCCACGATGCGGAGAAAGTCGTGATTGTGCACGCCCACCACGGTGTTTACCATTTTGGGCCCGTCGGTTTCGCGGGTTTCCCAACTACGGCCAAGGGCCAGGCGGAAATCGGCTGCTGTCATGTTTTTGGGCGAAATGGCTACGCCATAACCCGGCACTGCGCTTTTCGCCACTATATAATCACCTGCACGCACAGGGCCCATCACTTTTACCGGAATCTGTCCCATGAAAGCAACGTTGTTGCCCAGGTGTATTTTACTTTTTTCCGGCATATTGCCCAACACTATCGGGCGGTGCGATACGGCCATAATTTGTTCAGCACCTTCCAGGTCCTTGGTGATCTTGCCACCTTTTACGGCTACAATGTCGCCGGTGGTGATTGGCTCTGCAGGGTCCATGCGTTCTAACCATTCTGCATAATCGCCGTTGCCGGAACTGTATTCCACACCAATATTGTTGTAGGCATCGGCCATTTCACAGGCGCCGAGTATCACGCCCAACGCGTCTTTCAGCAGGTCGAGACCGATAAACTGTTCTGCCATTTCCAGCAATTTCAACCCATCGAAATAATTGTAGGAAAAATCTTCGATGCTCGCAGCCCTGATAGCGCCCAGCTTTCTGCCTTCCTTATCGGAAAAGGTGATGAACTCATTCGCATTGGTGAGTGAATTATCTACCGAAGTAAATGACAGCACGGGCAGCGTCAGCGTGGGCAGGTTGCCGCAGGGTATCTGGGGTATCTTGGGCAAGAGGGTGACGCGGGTCGGAAGTACTTCAAATTCAGGAATGGCATAAGGTCCTATAGTGATTTTGGGTATATCTCCCAATGCGCCGAGGTCAAGCCCATCGAATATGGTTTTCTCCGGAACTACCTCAAACCGGGGCGTTTTGAGCGGACCAAATTCAAGTGGCAGGCCCATAGCATCGTTCAGCTGACCGGTGATGAAGTTGGTGAGGTTGCATACCGTTCCAACCATATACTGGTGCGGCAACAGGTTGAGCAGGTCATCAGCGCTGAAATCGTCCCTGCCATAAATCCAGTCGCGTAGCTGGTTGATCTGCGTTTCAAATCCCTGAACAGTTGGAATGGGAATATTTACAAAATCACTGCCTGTCCAGCGCGGATGGGTTTTACCGAGTTTAATCAGGATGCCATCTCCATCGCCATTCTGAGTATTCTGGAAGGAGGCAATATAGGTGCTTGATTCTCCTCTTACGTCCAGTTTATATTCCGGGGCAGGATTACCGATACCGGTATTGCCGCTGTTGGTGTTGACGAGGTTGGCGCCAAATTGCCGCCAGTAGTTATACGGGTGTGTGGCCAGATCGGTGGGCGTCCAGCTGGCGCCGTCAAAACCCAGTATGTAATTGGGCGTGGGCGGCGTAGTACTTACATTCACTCCTCGTATACGCGCCACCGTTGGATCGGGATATTCTCCGGTAAGGTCTGAGCCTGCCGGGCCGATGGGCAATCCGCTTTCCGCATACAGTGAAAAGGGAACCGACAACAGTTCTGTGGTACCGATGTTCAGGAAATTATTGCCGCCTTCGGGGTCAATATCCACCTGCAGCCATTTGTTGCCCGTATGCCAGGGCACTGCTGCAATGGAACCGGTCACAGCGGTTGCGCCGGGCGATCCCACCTGCACGGTAAATAAACCGAATGGATTGGTAGTAAGGGAGCGGGTTTCGCTGTACACCGTTGGACCATTGGCGGCTCCATCGCGAATGGTAAGCCGCAGCGTTATTGGCTGGTTTACCAACACATTGCCCACCGAGTTGCGGGCGATACCCTGGTAGTTAAACATGCGGGGAGCCTGACCAACAGTAGTCGCTGCAAACGCAAGCACCAACAAAACCAAAGTAGAGATTCTTTTCATAATGCAGGGAATTATTATTGAGGTAATGTGGCCTCATAAGGTGCTATCGGATCTTTACGATTCGGAACCCACTGTGCCGTGCGACCGGCGTTTCATTATTGGGTCCCGCGGGATCAGGTGTGAGGGTAGCGATTACGAAGTAGGTACCATTGGGCATCCCACTCAGGTCAAACTTTTCGATGTGTCCCCAACCGTTATAGCGGATCACTTTGCGCATCAGGGAGCGGCCGGTAGGGTCGGTTAATTGTAATTCGAGACGACCGGACTGCCTTACGGCAAAATTGACTTCAAAGCGGCCGGTGGTTGGGTTTGGAAATATGTAGTATTCGCCAGTGGCAAAAAATGCGATGTAGGGCGATAGGCCCGGTTGTTGTGTGATGGGTTGTAAAAAGCCCTGGGTAATAAACAGCGAGCTGTCTGTCGGACTGATCGTGTTGACCACTGCAGCCTCTCCGAAACTCCAGTCGAAGCGCCAGTATGCTGTACCCTCGCCATACGTACCGCCTGCCGAATTGAAAACAACATCCGGCGAAACGGACTGGCTGTGCACTGGCTGTTGGCCAAAGGCCAGCACCAGGGCTATTATAATTAGATGTTTCATAACAACAGTTGATTGGTGTGTCAACAATTGCCGGCAGCCGAATGGGTGCCGGCAATTACATCGGTCTCGCCCAGGTAAGGGACACTACTATAAGCAGGTACGAAAGTACATGCGCGCTGTTTGACAATTATTCAATTGTATGTCAACAGCAGGAATTTGTATGTGAAAGAGAGATTTGAGGGGGTGAAAAAAACGGGCGCGCTGAGGGGATAAGTGCCACGTTCCGGGACTGTTAGCGGTTGTAGGCCTTTTATCGTGTGTGGACACCAATACCCTGGTGGTACTTTGGCACACCCAGATGGTCCGTCCATCTCCCGCTGGCGGGGGATGGACCATCTGGATGCGGTTACACCACTTCCCTTCCTACATCACTTTCGTCATTTCCCAGGTACCGGTGCCACGGTATTCGAGCACCTGGCCGGATTCGTCGGTATAGAGTGAAGATATGAGCCATTCGCCCGTGAATTTGCCGTTTTCAAAGCGGCCGGTATAGCGTACTTCGCGGGCAGGCAATTTTGGGAAAAAGCGAGGCTTATTGTGCTGGTCGTGGTCCCAGAACCATGGATATTTTTTGATAAAGGTAATCTGGTTATCCTGTAGTGTTCCTTCAATGGTGGCGGGCCTGTCAAAATGATGCTTTGTTTCATCATCGCGGCATTCACCCTGTACATTACCGTTAAGAACCGTCATGTCAAGTTCAAAAGGTACGGGTGGAATTCCGATATATTCAGCTCCATAGCTGTATCGACCGGTCCATTTACCGGAAAAAAAATCATCACGCATGCTCGATCTGGTTAAAGGGCATCAACAATCAATAAAAATAATTATTCAGTTCAAACTTCCAAAAAAATAATTTATACCTAACCGTAATAAACCAACGCAAATTTTCATTGCGCATTGTCTCAGGTATCTGAAAAGGGTTTCAGGAAAAGCAATTTATTGTTGCAGATATACAGGTAAGGATACACTAATGAGTAACCGCGATAGCGCCTGAATAAGAAATCAAGCCCGTATCGTTACTGCATGATAAAAGATTGAACAATCTAAAATAAAAAAAATTTCTGCCCGGTTGCAAGCTGAATTTATTCACAAAGGAATTATTTAACAGATATCCGGGTGTTTGGGTAATGTGGTACTATACACGCGTAAATCAGTCACGTACTTCTTCGAGTATTATTTCAAATATCATATCATCGTAAGCAGGTTGTTCAGTGGGACCGGGAAGATCGTTTATGGCTACCATGGCAGGGATATAAATTTTTGCGTGCGCGCCCTGTTTCAGTGTGCGCACCGAGCGATCAACACTTGGAGGTAAATAACCGCTGCCTACCTGGAATTTCAGCGGGCCATCTTTGCGGAAAGTTGTATCAATATTGGAATCGATCACCCTGCCCTGCAGGGTTTGAATGGTGAATTTTGCCTGCACCCATTTACCCGAGTCGGCCACCATGCCATTGCCTGGCTCAATGAGTTCCACCCACGTGCCATGACCGTTACGGGTTGCCTGTATGCGTTGCTTTTCAAGATAGGCTTCAATTCTTTTCGGACCGAGTATGGTGTGCAGGGAATCGAGCAGCGCGCGCTCTGCTGCTTTGTCGGCATACACCAGGCTGTCTGTATAATTCGGTCGCAACAGGTCAAAGGGAAATACCTTCAGTACTTTGATGCGCACTTCCAGTGCATCTTCGGGTTTGAGGTGTGGCGGCAGTTTGCTGAGCCTGCCTTTTTTCAGCAGCGAATCGAGGCGCTGAATGACTACAATACTGTCGCCGGCGCGCACGCCTTTGGTAAGTACTTCAAACGGATCATACGCGAAAATGGTCCCGGGAATCAGCGCTTTGTAATAAGGCATTTTGCCCTGCGTGGTCATGGTAACGGTATCGCGCAGCACCTGCGAGTAATGCAGCTTAACCGTACTGCCCGACTTTGCTATTTCACCACTGCCGTGGCGAAAAATTTTATACTCCAGACCGCTTTCTGTTTTTTCAAAACCTGTCTGGCACGAAAAGAGGAATAATGAAAACAAGCCGAAGAAAAAAGCAACCGTTTTAGTTCTCATGGTATATAAGCATGAAGCGGCGCTAAGGTAGGGAATTACGGAAAACAGACAAATGCAGCGGTTTCGGGTGAAAGGCTACCAGTTGCATGGTACATGGATATGGTTGAATGACCATGCAGTTATGTTCGACCAATGCCTCAAATCCCATTCGCCGTTGTCAGTATCACCGGCTGTTCGTCGGTAACCACAATGGTGTGCTCGTGTTGGGCAACGAAACTGCCATCGCGGGTGATGTATGTCCAGCCATCACCTTTTTCTACTACAGCGGTGGCCCTTGTAGAGATGAATGTTTCAATAGCCACTACGGCATTCTTTTTAAAACGTGCGGTATTGGTGCGGTCGTACCAGCAGGGAATTTCAAAAGGCGCTTCGTGCAGGCTCCTCCCTACCCCATGCCCTACCAGGTTTTTGATCACGGTAAATCCTGCTTTACGGGCTTCCGTTTCAATGTAACGCCCGATTTCGACAATGCGCATACCGGCCCGTATGCGGGCAATGGCAGCACGCAATATGCGCTTCGAAGCATTTACCAGTTTGTTGTGCTGATGAATATCATTACCCAATACAAACGAGCCGCCGTTGTCGGAAAAATAACCGTTACGCTCAGCCGAAACATCCACATTTACCAGGTCGCCTTCCTGTAGTATGACATTGGCAGACGGAATACCATGCGCCACCTCCTGGTTTACACTGATACAGGTATGGCCGGGAAAGCCGTACATCAGCTTCGGTGCAGGACGTGCGCCATACTGCCGCAACAGTTCACCGCCATAGTTGTCCAACGCGCGGGTTGACATTCCGGGTTTGGCATATTCCTGCATTTGTTTCAGCACGATGCCCACCACGTCGCTGATGGCTTGCATGCCAGTGAGGTCGTTGCTGGTTTCTATTGACATTGAAAAGAAATGGTGCCCGGAGCGGGTAAATCCCGGTTCAGACAAATAAAAAAATAAGGCTGCAAGCCTGTAAGCCGGATTCTGTATATCCGCCGGAGCGGATACCGTTGTCATTTATCTGGCCCCGCCATTACTGACGGGATCTATCTGCCTACCCACCCAGCGCATCCGGCCATGCCGGCATTCGGACGGGCCGCCCTCGGCGCTGGTATACATGGCATTTCAGCATGCAAGGTTTACCCGTTCCGGCAATTACTTACCGGAACCGTGGGCTCTTACCCCACGTTTTCACCTTGACCGCGGCCCAAAGGCCGAGGCAGTAATTTTCTGTGGCACTGTCTGTTCCCGGCATTACTGCCGGAACCCGGCTGTTAACCGGTACATTGCCCTGTGCTGTCCGGACTTTCCTCTCTTCCGTGTTACCGGAATAGCGACAACGCAGCTTGCAGCCAGCATACAAAGTTAGCCAGAATTGTCGGAACCCTGTGTTGAGGGGGTAACCTCAAAACAAAACCACTGTTATCATCCATGTGCCTCCTGCAGCAAACTGTCTGAATCCTGCTGATACAATGGGGAAACAGGAATGGCTTCTTTCAATGATCAATACTGAAAAAAGACTTCCGTAGCCCCATACCCATAAGCAGGATGGTACTGGTTCACAAAACTCTTCACTTCCTTACGAAGGCGCAGTATTTCGTGAATTTCATCACGCAGCCTGCCGCTGCCTATGCCGTGTATAACAATGAAGGAAGGTAAGCGGTGCGCTATGGCGAGATCGAGGTATTTTTCAAACGTCTTTAACTGCAGCGCCAGGATTTCGAGCGTGTCCATCGACTCGTAATCGGGCGTAAGTTTTTCAATGTGCAGGTCCACTTCATGTTTGGCAGGCTCCAGGTGTTGCCGCGCTTTTTCCGCTTCATAGATTTTGTATCCTGCCTTCACCAGCGCACTCATCTCTACCGGCTCTTCGTAGGGCTTGTCAGGATACTGGTCGAATAATTTGTACGAAAAGGTTGCATCGCCCTTGCGTTTCAGTTCTTCAATGCGCGCGAAAACCTGTTTGGGCTTTAGTTTGAGCGCAGCCTCGTAATGATCTACCTTATTCTTATTGGGCGTTACCAATGAAAAATCGAACGTGAAGGAGGGACTGTCGTTCAGGTCTTCAAAAGGAATATCGTGCAAATAAAAATCCTCAAACGGATGCACCTGGTTAGTGAGTTCAAACCCCGTTTCGCCAAAATAATTGAGGCGGTAGATGAAATGATAAGCCACCGGCGTTCTGTTAATGAGATGGATTTTTAATTGCTCCACCACATCATCGCCAAATTCGTCGGTGTCCATTGCAGGAATAAAGGTGAGATGCACACCATCCACCACTTTCTCCGTTACCTTCTTTTTTTCACGTGGTATATCATCAATGAATTTCTTTTCTTTTTTGGGTGGAAACAGTTTTTTCTCCGTAAACCGCTTGAAGTAAGGAAACTCCAGTTGGTCTACATAAGCGGGAAATTTCACACCCCGCACGTCTACCATCACCATCTTGTTGTTGATGATGTCCACAACTTCGCCTTCTTCATTGGAGTGGGTAACGACTACTTTATCACCTATCTGGAACTTCATGGTTGAAATGCATTTACCGTTGCAACAAGTACGTGCCCGAAAGTACGCATGCACACTTATTCATTACAAATCAGTATGCGCTGCTGTTCAGTAAATCAGTTGGTCCTGGTTTCCATTTCCACCACTTCAGGCTGCTTTTCCTGGCCCGGCGGCGGAACGTCTTTTAACCTGGCTATTTTGATATTGAGGTAGGCAAACAACACGGTCATTACCGGGCTGATCAGGTTAAAGAAGCAATAGGGCAAATAGGTCCAGGTTTCCACGCCCAGTACAGCCCTTTGCGTAGCGCCGCAGGTGTTCCAGGGTATTAACACGGATGTCACCGTGCCGCTGTCTTCCAGTGTGCGGCTGAGGTTTTGCGGCGCCAGCCCTCTTTCGCGAAAGGTGCTGGCGAACATTTTGCCGGGTACCACAATGGATAAATACTGATCAGATGCGGTAAAGTTTATAAATATGCAGCTGCCTGCCGTAGTGGCCACCAACGAACCGGTAGAACGTGCTTTCTTTACCAACGGCGCGGTAATCCGCCGCAACAATCCCACCGATTCCATAACACCGCCAAAACTGAGGGCACATAAAATGAGCCACACGGTGTTCAGCATGCCGGTCATTCCTTTTCCGGTGAGCAGTTTGGCAGCAATGGGATTGTCGGTACTCACTGTCACTTCTGAAGACATGGCGTTCATGATGGCCATATAGCTTTGCTTTGCATAACTGCCCGTAGTTTGCGACACTTCCTCTACAATGGCCGGTTGAAAGATCACTGCGGCTATACCTCCCAGTAAGGAGCCCATCAGCAGCGCGGGAATGGCGTGCACCTTTTTAACAATCATCCAGATGACGATAGCCGGAACAATGAACAATACCGGTGAAATATTGAATCGTTCAACAATAGCAGCTGACAACGCATCAGCATTGGCGGTAGAGCCACCGCCTTCGCCGTTGGTGAGACCAATCACCAGGAAAATAACCATACTAATCGTCAGCGTGGGTATGGTGGTATAGGTCATGTACCGGATGTGCGTAAAGAGGTCAGTGCCTGCCATGGCTGGCGCCAGGTTGGTGGTGTCTGACATGGGCGACATTTTATCGCCAAAATAGGCGCCGGAAATGATGGCGCCGGCAATGATGCCTTCGTGAATGCCCAGGGCTTTGCCAATGCCCAGCAATGCGATGCCTACCGTTGCCACCGTGGACCATGAACTACCGGTGGCAAGCGACACAATACAACACACGATCAGGGCTGCCAGCAGGAATATGGTCGGGTTCAATACCTGTAAGCCATAATAAATCATGGCGGGCACAATGCCGCTGATCAGCCAGGTGCCCGCCAGCGAACCGATGAGCAACAGGATGAGAATGGCGGTCATGGAGTCGGAGATGCTGGACACTATGTTGGTAAACATAGTTTTGACAGAAACTTTGAGGCTCCAGCCCACCAAACCGGCCACCGCCGTAGCAAATATCAAAGCCATCTGGTTGGCCCCGGAAGTAGCAGCATCACCATAAAAGATTACGTTGGTAGTCAGTAACACTACCAGTATGACTATGGGCAACAACGCCTGGAACATCGTGGGCTGTTTGCCCGAAGGGGTTGACGTCATCCAATTACAATTAAGGGACTAAAATAAAGCATTTCACGCATACTGCCGGAGTATGTTCACAGCGTGCATCATGACAACGGTCAACCGTTGTGGACGGCTGATAGCCGAAGATTTTATCCTGTGACAATAAGCGAAGAGGGAAGACTACCAATCCCTTTGCACCAGGAAGTGCGCCAGTTCTTTCAAAGGTTCTTTGCGTGAAGACAAAACAGCCATTTCCTCGAGGTGTTCCAGCGCTGCATTGAGATATTGATGCTTCAGGTTGGCCGCCCATTTGTCCACCCCGCATTCGCGGAAAATGGCCAGGGTCCTTTCCACTTTATCCGGAGGGTTTTCCTGCTGCAAACGGTCCAGCTCTTTTTGCTGGCTGGGGCCGGCCATTTCGCGGGCTTTGATGAGTAAGAAGGTTTTCTTATTGGCAATAATATCGCCCCCCGGTTGCTTGCCGAATTTTTCAGGATCGCCAAAAGCATCGAGATAATCGTCCTGCACCTGGAAGGCTATGCCGAGGTTTTGTCCGAAGGCATAAATGTGATGTTGATTCCCTTTGCTGGCGCCGCCCAGTATGGCGCCCATTTGCAGACTGGCCCCCAGCAGCACCGAAGTTTTCAACCCGATCATATGGATATATTCATCCATACTCACCGTGGTGCGATTTTCATAATCCATGTCCAGCTGTTGTCCTTCGCATACTTCCCGCGCTGTTTTGTTGAACAGCCGTAAGATTTTTTGCACGTAGGTAGGTTGAATCCTGTTCAATGCTTCATATGCCGCCACCAGCATTACATCGCCCGACAGTAAGGCTGTGGATTCTCCAAACTTCATATGCACCGTAGGCTCACCACGCCGCACCGGCGCTTTGTCCATGATATCGTCGTGAATGAGGGTGAAGTTGTGAAACAGTTCGATGGCAGTTGCCACTTCCCAGGTGTCGGGATGAATATCGTCGAACAGTTCGTTGCCCATGAGGCACATCACCGGACGCACACGTTTTCCGCCCAGTTTGAGAAAATATTCATTGGCATCATACAACGATGCAGGCTGTTCCGGGAAATGCCGAACAGCAAATCGCGCTGCAAATATCCTGCTTAACTCTTCAAACGTGTACATCCGCTTGGTATAAAAAAATCAACAATCAAACCGCAAAATACAAATCACAATGGTCTCCTGCCCGAAAGCGCTTTTATTTTTTCTTCTTCTTTCCTTTCTTTTTCCCTGCTGCTTTCGGTGCCGCCAGTTCTTCTCCCATTGCTGCGGTAATTACCCATTCATAGTCCAGTTGACGGCGTGCCAGATTGGCCGACACTACCTTGATACGCACCTTGTCGCCCATACGAAATTTGCGGCCGCTGCGCAGCCCCACCAGGCTGTAATCGCCTTCTACCAGGCGGAAATCATCATAGGTGAGCAGACTGTTTATACTGACAAGCCCTTCGCACTTGTGCTCAATCGTTTCCACCCAGAACCCGAATGAAGCCACGCCGCTGATCACGCCTTCAAATTCTTCGCCAATGAAATCCTTCATGTATTCCACCTGCTTGTACTTGTTGGCGGCGCGCTCTGCTTCCATGGCCGCACGTTCCTTTTCGCTGCAGTGCTTGCATTTTTGTTCCAGTTTTTTATCAACGGGAAATGCTCCTGCCAGCACCTCTTCCATAATGCGATGTACCA